>JAEIGA010001101.1_pt1 | contig 41186 bp, 29 predicted proteins | sample 9270691 | NCBI WGS metagenome assembly JAEIGA01 (sample SAMN17057246, study PRJNA624740) | gut metagenome | biome: biome; isolation source: fecal sample | host: Bos grunniens | place: China: Xizang | collected 2019 | reverse complement strand
CGGGCATTCTTCACCACGGCGGCAGCCGTTCCTCCTCCCCCCGTACGACGCACCGCAGGGCGTTCTTCACCACAGCGCCAGCTGTTCTTCACCATCTGCCGCAGGCAGATTCTTCACCATGCCCAACGGGCATTCTTCACCACGGCGGCAGCCGTTCTGCCACCCAAATACCGTTCGCTACGCTCACATCAATGCGCCCCACAAATTGGTAGTTGTGGGGGGAAATACTATCGGAGTGTTGGACTTTAGTCCAACATTTATTATCAAACCATACCACCAAAAAGGTGGGACTGAAGTCCCACGCTACGATATAGACAAATTTCCATTTGTGGGGCTATCGACCAAATGTTGAAACATCGTTTATATTTTTGCTAAAGGTCAATTTAGCCCCTCCCGTTGCACGGGTGCGGAGCTTCCCAATCAAAAATCCACCCCCAAAAACTCTAAAGATCACGCGCGCGTGTGCGCGTAAAAATGTTATATCAAAATCGAATAACTGTTATCAATATAGTCTTGTCATCTCTTTTTTAGAGAGATAGCAAGTAAAAAGTTTCAAAAAATGTTGATTATCAGTATATTAATTTATACTTGCATGGTGGGAATTGGTGCGAAATTTGACAAGCAAATTTGCATAACTTGTTCACTGTTAAAGCAAACTTTGTTATCTCCCTAAAAAAGAGATACACTTCGTCTCAGGTCGTCCCTGTTTTAGGTGAACTGTGGACGGAAATAAAGATAATTCAACAAGAAATTTATATGAAATTACATTTACCAGTAGCACTGCTCACAGCTGTTATCAGTGCGATGGCGTACGGTGCTGAGCCGGCCTATACTATAGACCGTACTATGGGCTCAGATATTCAAGGCGGTACATATAATAATAACGATGTTATCGTTAATGTAACCGGTGGTGATTTTGCCAAATACAACATGGGCGGTGTTCATACCCATCGTGGTATTGATGGAGCCATTCAGGGCGCTTCTGAAACAGATGTGATGCCCAACGACCATAATAATATCCCCACATACGGTGATATCTACCTCAACGTGAGTGGTGGTGAGAATATCTCTTGGGTAATCGGTGAAGGTGTGCCTACCCCTGTTAAAGTTACGGGTGACAAAAATATTAACGTCACCGGTGGCGAAATCGACTACATTGTTGGCGGTGTTAATTATGCTTCCGGTACCAATGGTTTCACCGGTGTTGGTAACGCTACTACGGTAAGCTCCAAGATCAATGATAAAGGTGAGACTGTAAACACGGAAGCTCAATGGGCCCACAAGGACGATTCCAACCCTGATATCAATATCTCCGTAACCGGCGGTACTGTTGGCCAGATTCGTGGCGGTAATAACAACAATTCCGCCAACGTTTACAACTCTCTGAAATACGCTCAGTCTACCGGCACGGATTTGATGACCGATAAGCCCTGGGCTGTTGCCGGCGATGTGAATATCTCCGTGGGTGGCGATGCCGTTGTGGGTGATGGTAAAAAGGCTATTGCCGGTGCCGGTGGTTCCGGTCACTCTGTGGATGGCTCTGTAAATATTGATATTACCGGTGGCACTATTAATGGTAACATCTACGCCGGTACCACTAATATCTATACCGAGGTAAAATCTACTTCCGTTGCTATCAGCGGCGGTACCATTAACGGTAATGTATTCGGTGGCGGTAACTATGATGATGGTGCTGACAAGGCTTCTGACTACGGCCTTAACCCCGCCGAAGGCCCCACGGTGAAGGGTAATACAGAGGTGGTTCTCAGCGGTGGTACGATTAACGGTAGCGTCTACGCTGCCGGTGATAAGGATATCGTTGAGGGTGATACTCGCGTAGTTATTAATGGTACCCAAGCCAAGGTAACAGGTGATATTTCCGGCGGCGGTATCAATGGTGCTGATGTACAGGGTAACAGCATTCTTGCCATCAAGAACAGCGGTGGTTTGGGTGTTTCTTGGGACCAATTTAAGGACTTCAACGCTCTTGAAATCGAAAATAGCCAGCTTGCTCTTGGTACACCGGACTCCGGTCATAAGCTGAGCTCCCAATTCCAGAACGTAAGCGTTGAACACTCTAACATTTTTGGCAACATTGATCACGCAGTCCTCTTCAAGGCTAATGACAGCGTGGTGGATATTAAGGACAGCTTTACTACGGTGGCCGGCTCTTCCATTACGAATACCGATGGCGCCATGACCGTTGGTCGTGATGCTACCTTCAATGGTACGAAGATCGAGGATTCTTCCATCGTAGCCGGTGGTGCTGTGACCATTGGCGGTGATAGCCAGGTTTCCGATAGCTCCATCACTGCCAATGGCGGTAAGGTCATAGTTAAGGAAGGTTCTGATATAACAAATGCTCATTTGACCGGAGCCGGTGTGAGCTTTGAGGCCGGAGCTCCCACGACGATGGTTGGCGGCACAATCACTGCTGTTAATGGCACTGTGCAGCTTAAGGATGCCAATGTAAGCATTGATGGTTTGACCGCAGGCCGCGTAAGTGTGCTTGAGGGGTCTTCACTTACCATGAACGAAGGTTCCTTTACTGTAACCAAAGACCCGGCCTCCAGTGCAGTTGTTTTGATTCGTGGTGGTGAGTTGACTGTAGATAATGGCGCCGAGCTGAAATCTACCAACAACTCTGCAGTCCTGCATGTTCAGGATGGTACGCTTAAGGTTGACAACGGTTCCACGGTTGATTTCTCCAAGAGCACATCCACCATTGTGGGTGAATACACCAACAAGGCTGATTTAACCGAGGGTCATATTATCCTCGATAATGGTTCTACCTTCATCGGTTCTCCTACGAATACTTGGTTGACCTCCGGTTCTATTGAACTTTATGGTGGTTCCACAATGGGCCTGTGCACAGAATCCAAGGCAGACCACAACTATCGCACTATCATCGGTGTGTATGATAGTAATGAGTTTGAAATCGTTGTATCTGAAGGTTCTAAGTTGACTTCCTCCGCATACGCTCTGGTGACAAACTACATGAGCAATACGGATGTTACGATTAAGGTTGATGGTGCAGGTTCTTCATTCACCCAGACTGCACAGACCACTTGGGGCCGCGATACTAACACATACCTGCTGGATTCCGGTGTGGATAACAAAGGCAACAAGCCCATTCCGACCTCCAACAACGCTGTGCTCAACGTTACAGCCTCCAATGGTGGTCACTTCAACATTGAAAGCGGTGTGACCTATATCGGTAGCGCTCAGGATAAAGAGATATATGGTGAGCATCTCAACAAGACCGCCAACTTCACTATTAGTGGAGAAGGTTCCAAGGTTTCCTTCAACCAGCTGGAGGTTTACGCCAACACGAATATCATCAATGCTGATGGTACCTTCAAGGCTACGGACATCACCGTGCACGAGGATGCTGTATTGACTCACACGGGGAGCGGCAAGCTTACCGCCAATTCTCTCACCGTGAACGGCGCTATGAACTTCGGTTCTACCGAGGGTGGCCGCAGCCAGATGGAGATTGCCAATGATGCTACCATGGCTAATTCCACAATCACCAATGCCGATGTTAAGGTTGGCGGTGCTCTCACCCTTAACAAGGGTAATGTTGCAGGTAGCACTCTTACCTCCACCGGTGGCAACATGTACATTCAGGATGCCTCTACGGTAACGGATTCTAAGCTGTCCGCCACCAACATTGGTATTTATGATGGTTCTGTTGTGAATGGTGGCACCATTACCGCCGGTAAGGTAGTGCAGCTTGAAGGTGCAACCGTAACAACGGAAGGCTTGTCTGCCCAGCGTTTGAACGTGTACGAGGGCTCTGAGCTTACCTTGAACGGCGGTTCCCACACCCTGTCAAAAAATGGTGCAGCCCTTGTGATTAAAGGCGACAGCACCATGTTGGTAGACAATGGTGCTGTGGTGAAGTCCACCCAAAATACTGCGCAGATGGCCATTGAGTCCGGTACTCTTAAAGTTGATAACGGTTCCACTGTTGACTTCTCTAAGGGACAAACCACTATTGTGGGTGAATATGTCAATAAAGCCGATGCCGCAGAAGGTCATATTATCCTCGATAATGGATCTACCTTTATTGGCGGTGCTACAAACGCTTGGTTAACCTCCGGTTCTGTAGAGCTCTATGGCGGTTCCACAATGGAGCTGTGCACATCCTCCAAGGCGGATCACAACTATCGTACCATTATTGGCCTGTACGATAGTAACGAGTTTGAAATCCTTGTGTCCGAAGGTTCTACATTGACGTCCTCCGCATACGCTCTGGTGACGAACTACATGAGCAATACGGCTGTTGCGATTAAGGTAGATGGTGCAGGTTCTTCCTTCACTCAGAACGCTCAGACCTCTTGGGGCCGCGATACTAACACATACCTGCTCGATTCCGGTGTGGATAATAATGGCAACAAGCCCATCCCGACCTCTAACAATGCTGTGATTAATGTTACCGCTTCCAATGGTGGTCACTTCAACATTGAAAGCGGCATGACCTATATCGGAAGCGCTCAGGATCATGAGATATACGGGGATAACCTCAACAAGACCGCAAACTTCACTATTAGTGGCGACGGCTCCAAGGTTTCCTTTAAGGATGTACAGGTATATGCCAACACTGTCATTGAAAATGAAGGCGGCAGCTTCACAGCTGAGGACCTTAAGGTTCACGAAGGTGCAACGTTCTCCCATGAAGGCAATGGTAAGATTACTGCTAGCTCAATTGCTGTAGATGGTACCATGCTCATTGGTTCCGAAGCCGGTGGCCGCAGCCAGATGACGTTGAATGTTCCCGTGACAGGCACTGCTTCCTACTCCGGCAAGATTAACGGGCAGCTTACCATCAACAACGCTGACTTCATTGTTAAGGGTGAGGTTGCCAGTCAGTTCGGTATTGGTATTGGTGGTGAAGGCTCTATGCTCGTAACCGGTGGCTCTGATGTTAATCTCTCCAGAGGTACTACTCTTGTATTGGGCCGCGATGGAGGTGCCGGCAAATTGACAGTTGCCGATGGTTCCGTTCTTAAGGGTGGTTCCAACAACCTGTGGGTATATGGTAACAGCGAAATCCATGTAACAGAAGGTTCCAATATGGAAGTTTGCAGTGGTGGTGACCACAACAACTACCGCGTATTGCTTGGGCTCACCAACACAGGTGATGCTACAACGGAGCAAACTATCTTGGTAGACAAGGGGGCTTCCTTCACCTCTCATGCTTATGAGTTTGTATCTCACTTCCACGGTGGCTCTACAGTGAACATTGTTGCAGATGGTGCAAACTCCACGTTCACACAGGCCAATACCATGAATACCGGTACCTTTATGGGTACTAATAAGACTACTACGTACCTCCTGGATTCTGGCTATGACTCCAAGGGTAACAAGTATGGTGCTGTTGACCATGTGAAGGCTAACATTACAGCCAGCAACGGCGGTAAGGTCTCCTTCGATAGCGATGTGACCTACGTTGGTAGCGCTCAGGACAAGGCCGCCGGTTACACGGATAAGAAGCTCAATATCAGCGTAGATTCCACCTCCTCCATGACCTTTGGTGATATGGTGATTTACGCCGACACGACCATCGACAACAAGGGCAGCTTAACCGTAGACGACATTACCGTATATGATGGCGCTACCGTGGAGAACCTTGGCAGCTTGTCTTTGGATGAGGTGGTTCTGAGTGATGCTACGCTGTACAACGCAGGTGAGCTCGCCATGAATAGCCTTGTGATGGACAACGCCACGCTGTTGTTTGCCGCTACCGCCTTGGATTCCTGCTCCACCTTCATTTATAATGGTGCAGGCTTGACGGGGTACGGTATCAGCAACGTATCTGCTGCTGACATGATTCAGAACTTCGGCGTTGTCATGAGCGGTGATGATGCTGCCGGTCTCCTCCAGCAGTGGGGGGCCGAGGTAGAGTTCTCCTTCACGCTGGCTCAGGGCTCTGAGCTGTTTGAGAAGGAGTTCGCCTACGTGCTTGAGCAGAACTTGGCTGAGTTCACCATCACCCTGGGTGATGTTGCCGAGCTGACCGTTGGTGCGGATGAAATCAAGGACCTGAAGGTAGAGGATACCGCAAACGGTGTCGTCATCTCCGGTATCGCTGTGATTCCCGAGCCGACCACCGCAACGCTGAGCTTGCTGGCTCTGGCTGCCCTTGCAGCCCGCCGTCGCCGCAAGTAAGGCACACACAGCGCTATGGCCCGCCCAAGCCATAGATGCTGACAATTCTCAGCCTGCACTTGGGGTGCTTCGGTAGCTCAAGTGCGGGTACTGGGTAAACATAATTTCATTTGTTATTCTATTCTCAGAGGTCTGTCCTTCGCGGGGCAGGCCTCTTTTGCACTTCGTGCAAAAAAGTTGGATTTTGGAAGTTGAATGTTGGAAGTGGAAGTTCCGCTCACCAGCGGCTCGCAGGGTGTGAAGTGAAGAACAGCTTACGCCGTGGTGAAGAATGCCCGTTGGGCATGGTGAAGAATCTGCCTGCGGCAGATGGTGAAGAACAGCTGTCGCTGTAGTGAAGAACGCCCTGCGGGCGTGGTACGGGGGAAGTAACGGCTGCCGCTATAGTGAAGAACGCACCTGCGGTGCGCAGTACGGTGGGCTCGCCACAGGCGAGCGGAGCTTCCAAATCCAAAATCAAAATTCAAAAATCTAAATTCCCTCCCGCACCGGTTCTGCTTTTTCCCACAAATCGGGGCGGTGGAAATCGGGCTGCGTGGTGCAGGGGAGGGCGGAGGTGAGGAATAGTTGGTCGGGCGAATTGAGGATGGCGCAGGCGGCGAGGTGACAGTTCTCCACATCAATGCCGGCCTCTTGCAGGGAGGCTGCAGAGATGAGCGCTTGGGCTTGCCAGGCGGAGTCGGAGCATTGGGCGTTTGTCTCCACCACCGGGCGCCAGGAAGAAAACTGCGGAGCAACCTGACGCGGGCCTTGGAAAACGCATGCCCACCAAGCACCGTTGGGGCTGAGGTTAAATTCCAAATAGCGGTCGCCGTTGGGCGTGGTGATGAAAAACTCTGCTGCATCGTATCGCCACAGTTCTTCTTGGAAGTTGCCGGGTGTGCCTTGCGGATGAATCAGGGCAGGGGCCGAACGGCGGGCGCAGAAGAGCAGACCCTCCTGCGTTTTGGTGAAGGAAAACTCGTACGGCGGCTTTACATCATGCTGATACCATTCGTGGTTGAGCTGTTGCCACTGTGCGTTTTGGGTGAAAATCTTGCATCTCATACTCTATATTCTAGCATGTATGAAAACAAAATCAAGGAACTTTTGTAAAAGAAGAGTGGTAATTAAAGATAAATTGGCGATATAGACCAAAACGGAAAACTATTTATGCAATTTGCTAAAAAAAGGCTTGCAAAAAGGGGAAAGAACGTGTATCCTTCGCCCCGCGCGGGTTAATTAAATTCGGCCGTTGGTCCTCCATTTCCACGGAAGCTTAGCCTGCATGGGGGGAAACCCGGTCACACAAACATCATCATGACAGACGAACAGAACAACGAGCAGGAGGTCATTCAGTTGGCCCATTTCCAGATTCCGAACACCCTCAAGCGCATTGAGGACCCGGAAGATGCTAACCACGTTACCTTTATTGCCGAGCCGATTGAAACCGGTTTCGGTCACACGCTGGGTAACTCCCTCCGCCGCGTACTTCTCAGCTCTCTTGAGGGTGCTGCCATCACCAGCGTACGTATCGCCGGTGCTCAGCACGAGTTCACCTCTCTGCCCGGTGTAGTAGAGGATGTAACGGAGATTATTCTTAACCTCAAGAAGATTAAGTTCACCCACCACGGTAAAGAGCCCCGCACTCTTTCCCTTCGTGTAACGAAGCAGGGTGTTGTAACCGCCGGTGACATTCAGGAGGACCACATCTACTCCGTTGTTAACAAGGATCAGGTTATCTGCCACCTTGACCAGAGCACCATTTTTGACTGCGATTTCGAGGTTTCCGTAGGCCGTGGTTTCTACACCGCTGAGGACAACAACGATAAGGATCGCCCCATCGGTGTTATCCCCATCGATTCCATCTTCTCTCCCGTAACGCGTGTTAAGTACGCAGTAGACAACGCCCGTGTAGGTCAGATGACCGAGTTCGACAAGCTCATTCTCGACATTTGGACGGACGGCCGCGTCAGCCCGACAGATGCTATGCTGCAGGCTGCCAGCATTCTGCGCCACCACCTCGACGTATTCGTGGAGAGCGACAGCCGCCGCGTATCTTTCGACAAGGGCGCCGGTTCCGACCAGGATTCCGATACCGCTCACCTTCGTCGCTTGCTCAACATGAGCGTGAACGAAATCGAGCTTTCCGTGCGTGCTGCTAACTGCCTGAACAACGCTAACATCACCACCGTTGGTCAGCTTGCCATGAAGACTGAGGCCGAGATGCTTAAGTACCGCAACTTCGGTAAGAAGTCCCTCAACGAGATTAAGGAGAAGCTCGTACAGTACGGCCTTTCCTTGGGTATGCAGATTGACACCAAGCTTCTTTCCGCTCCCGGTGCTCCCTCTCGCATGCGTGAGACAGAGGAGACCCGCGCAACGGATCTGCAGGCTCTTATCTCCCACAACATCGCCGCCTATGGTTTGGACGATGAGGATGATGAGTAAAGCACCCACGCCGCATTCATTACCTGTTTAACAAAACATTTCACTATTAACTTAATACATTAACAAAACATTATGAGACACGGAGTTAAAAAGGCCAAGCTTCAGCGTACGGCCTCCCACCGTAAGGCTCTGCTTGCCAACCAGGCTTGCAGCCTCATCACCCACGGCCGCATCACCACGACTCTTGCCAAGGCGAAAGCCCTGCGCCCCTACGTGGAGAAGCTCATCACCCTCGGCAAGAATGGTTCCCTGCACGCTCGTCGTCAGGCTCTTGCTACTCTGCCCCAGCCGGCAGTTGTTACCAAGTTGTTCAGCGTTGTAGCTGACGCTTGCAAGGATCGTCAGGGTGGCTACTGCCGCATCGTTAAGCTTGGCCAGCGCATGACCGATAGCGCCCCCATGGCTCTTATCGAGATTATCGACCTTCCCCAGCTTACGGCTCCCGTTGCTCCTTCCGTAACCACCGGTACTGCTACCTCTCCTGAGGTTGCTGCTCCCGCTGCTGCTGAGGAGACCCCTGCTGAAGAGCAGAAGTAAGTTTTACTTACCAATCTTTCATAAAAAAATCCGTTGCTCGAAAGGGCAACGGATTTTTTTATCGGGGCTGCGGGACTTTAGTCCCGCTTGTTGAGGGTGGGGTGAGACTAAAGTCTCACGCCCCGAGGTGCGCCAAAGCAAAACGCTCAGCATCGGTTTAACCGTTACTGAGCGTTTTAACTTCGTCGGGCAAGCGGGATTCTACCCGCCCCTGCGGCCCTGACGGGCTGCCCGCCGGGAGGTGTCCCGTCGGCGCAGGGTCTGCTCGTGCCACCGGCACTCGCAGCCCACTCCCCCTTTGCTGCGGGGCCGTGTGTTCGAATCCCGCATTTGAATCAAAAGCAAAACGCTCAGCATCGGTTTAACCGTTACTGAGCGTTTTAACTTCGTCGGGCAAGCGGGATTCGAACCCACGACCCCTTGCACCCCATGCAAGTGCGCTACCAGACTGCGCTACTGCCCGAAGATTTGCTGTTTTGTTTGTCTTGCGCTCTTGAGCGCGTCGACAAGGGAATTATACATGAATTTTTACTGTTGTCAATACATTTTTTTCATGATATACTCATTTTTGTCATGAAAAAGGTAAAAATTGCCGTAGTTGGGGCCAGTGGATACACTGGACAGGAGCTTTTGCGCATATTATTGCGCCATCCGGGGGTAGAATTGGTGTGTGCAACATCTCGCCAGTACGCCGGGCAGGAGTTGTGCGATTTGTTTCCGCGTTTTCGCCATGTGCCGGGGGCAGATTTGAAATTTACGGATTCTGATGTAGCCGCCATTGCCGCCACGGGGGCAGAGGCCGCCTTTTTGGCTTTGCCGCATGGTGTGAGTGCTGCCTACGGCCGTGGTTTGGTGGAGGCCGGTATTCGCGTAATCGACCTGTCTGCGGATTTCCGCCTGAACGACCCTGCCGTTTATGAAGAATTTTACGGCAAGCCGCATCCGGATGTGGAGCTGATGCAGGAGGCAGTGTACGGCATGCCGGAGTGGCACCGTGAGGAAATTGAGAAGGCTCGCATTGTCGGTTCTCCCGGCTGCTATCCCACCAGCATTATTTTGCCTTTGGTGCCGTTGCTGAAAGCCGGCTTGGTGAAACCGGAGGATATTGTGGTGAACAGTGGCAGTGGTGTATCCGGCGCCGGGCGCAAGGCGGATGTAAGTCTTTTGTACTGCGAGTGCAATGAAAGCATGCGTGCTTATGGTGTGCCCCGCCACCGCCACCTTTCTGAGATTGAACAAGAGCTTAGTGAGGCAGCCGGCAGCAAGGTGGTTATTACCTTTACCCCGCACCTTATGCCGGTTAATACAGGTATAGTCACCACAACAGTGGCTAAGTTGGCAGAGGGTGCCACGGCGGAGGCTGTAACGGCATGTTTGGAGGCAGCCTATGCCACATCCCCCTTTGTACGCCTGATGGGCCTGAATAAGCCGGCTGATACCAAGAATGTGACCCGCACGAACTTTGTGGACATTGGTTGGGCTGTCGATTCCCGCACCAATCGTTTGGTGCTGATGAGCGCAGAGGACAACGTGATTAAGGGGGCAGGCGGCCAAGGTGTGCATGCCTTTAATATCATGTTCGGTTTTGATGAAACTGAAGGCCTTTGGCTGATTTAACAGCAGATTGTTGACTCTCATGTTACCGGTTCTACTCATCGTTGATGACGAAAAGTCTACTCGAGACGTGCTGTGTGCGGCTCTGGAGGACGATTACGAGGTATATGCCGCCGCTAACGGCAAGGCTGCGCGCGCTATCTTAGAGAGTGAACCGGTAGACATTTTGTTAACAGATTTGCGATTGGGCGGGGAAAGCGGCATGGATTTGATAGACTATGCCCAAACATTGCCGCTGCCCCCGGCCTGCATCATGATGACCGCTTATGGCAGCCCCGCAACGGCTGCAGAGGCTAAGCGCCATGGTGCCTACTATTTTGTGACGAAACCGCTGAATTTGGATGAGGTGGAGCTGTTGCTGAAACGCGCGGCTCATACCCGCTCGTTAGAGGCGGAAAATCGCGAGCTGACGGCCTCGCTTAAGCCAGCCGGTGGCTTGGATGCCATGCTGGGCGATAGCCCGCAAATGCAGGCTATTTTTAATCGCATTAAACAGGTGGCGCCCACAACGGCAACCGTTCTGATTGAAGGTGAAACCGGAACGGGTAAGGAACTGGTGGCAAAAGCGTTGCATTCGCTTTCCAATAGAAGCTCCGGCAAGTTTGTGGCTGTTAACTGCGCGGCGTTGTCTCCCCAATTGATGGAGAGCGAGCTGTTTGGCCACGAGAAGGGGGCTTTCACCGGGGCCTTGCAGCGCCGCATAGGCCGCTTTGAAGAAGCCAATGGCGGCACCCTGTTTTTAGATGAGATAGGAGAAATTGACAAGCCTACTCAAGTGAAGTTGCTGCGCGTGCTGGCAGAAAAAAGCATTGAGCGCGTGGGCAGTAATGAGCCTATACCCGTGAATGTGCGCGTGGTGGCTGCTACCAACCGTAACATGCAGGAGATGGTAGCTACCGGGGCTTTTCGCTTGGATTTGTACCAGCGCTTGAATGTGATTTCTCTGCAATTGCCCCCCTTGCGTGAGAGAGCAGGGGATATTGTGCTGATGGCTCATTCCTTCGTGCAGGATTTTTGCAAAGAAAACCACAAAGCACCCAAAACGCTCACGCGTGCCTCGCTGGATTTATTGCGCACCTATTCCTGGCCGGGCAATGTGCGCCAGCTGCGCACCGCCATGGAGCATGGCGTGGTGATGAGCGAGGGGCAAAGCATTTCTCCGCAAGATTTACCGGATTATCTTGGCGTTGCTCCGTTGCCTGCGCCCTCTGTTGCTGTGCAAAATGATGTACGCACAGACTTTAGGCTTGATTTCTCTACCACTTTTAATTTAGAATACATCACACAGCAGACCATTTTGCGTGCGTTGGCTCACACCCAGGGCAACCGCTCTAAAGCAGCAGAGTTGCTCGGGATTAACAGGCGCACGCTACAGCGCAAAATGGCAGAATATCCAGACGTGTTTAAGGATTTCCTTGCTTAATTTTTAGTTCTACTGTATATGGCCGTACAAGAAAATCGTAAAAACTCCGGCGTTGTAGCGCTGTTGCGCTGCGTGGTTCTTACCTTGCTGGTAATCATGTGCTCCTTCAAGCTCTTTTTGACCTATCGCGGTCTGAATCAGCCTGATGTGATGGATCAAGCGCAGATTGCTCGTTCTGTGGCATGTGGTGAGGGCTTCAAAACGCTGTATCACCGCCCGATTGAATTGGGTGATTTTTACAATTACAATGCCTCTGAGGGGGTGGATTTTGATTCCCTGAAGGATATGAACCATGCTCCCCTTAATATCCTGAGCATGGCCGCGGCTCTGCGTTGCACTAATTCGCATCGTTTTGAGGAAACTCGCATTGCCGTTAACGATGCCGGTGAGCCGGTGACAACCTTGTATGGACCGGACCGCGTAATTGCCGGCACCAGTTGCCTCTTCTTCCTTGTGGCCATGGCGTTGGCCTACATGCTCATTACGCGCTTGTTTGATGACATGGTAGCCACCTCTACCTTGCTGTGCTTCGCCTTCTGTGATTTGATGCTGGACTACTCCATCAGTGGTCTTGCGCAGCCGCTGATGATGTGTTTCTTGTTCGGTGCCTTGCATTTGCTTTTATATGCTAAGAGTGCGGCAGATGATTCCGACACCTTTGCCAAAGGCCTGTTCCTGATTTTGTCTTTTGTGCTGATGGCACTCATGGTGCTCAGCGGTTGGTTTAGCCTGTGGATTGCGTTGGGCTACTTCATCTTCTGTGCTGCCTATTTCCGCCCCTACGGTTTGTATGGTTTCTTGGGTGTGGTGATTTTGGGTGCAAGCTGCGCATACACACTTTGCAGCAACTACTCCATGGTGGGTAATATTTTTGGTAATGCCTTCTACGGTATTTATAACTGCTTCGGCGGTAGCTCAGAGGATGTTATGCGCTCCGTTCACTCCATGGACGTGGCTCTCAATTCCTCCATGGTGGTGATTCGCTTCTTCGGCTCCGTGCTTAATCAGGTGAAGAGCCTTTATACCAACTGCGGCTCCGTTATCGTGGCTCCGTTCTTCTTCTTGGCCCTCTTCTTCCGCTTCAAGCGCCCCTCTCTGCAGTGCATGAAGTGGGCACTGTGCAGCATGTGGATTATGGCTACCATCGGCATGGCATTGTACGGCACGGATGTGCCGCTTAGCTCCGGCCAGCTGATGATTATGTTTGGTCCGCTGTTCGTTGCTTATGGCTTCTCCCTGCTGTTCAACTTTATTGCACGCCTGAACGCCAGCGGCTTCACCTATGTGCAGATGCGCGGCTTGGCTGTGTTTATTGTGGTGCTGATGACCGCCGGCGGCATGCTGGCAAACCTGCCCGGCGATGTAATGCGCGCTTTGGCTCTTAAGGGTAAGGCTCAGCCCCATTATCCTCCCTATTATCCGCCTGCATTGAATTGCGACCTTTATGATAAGACCGATGAGCGCGGCGTGCTCGTGACGGATCAACCCTGGGCCGTGGCATGGTATGCCAACAGACGCGCCGTGTGGATTCCGAAGTCTATTGCTGATTACAGCAGAATTAATGAGGAAATCTTGCCTGCCGGTGGCCTTTTTGTGCAGGGCTTGGTGATTACCCCCGCTTCGTACGACCCGATTATTCCGTCCTCGTATGCTCCTACACAGGGAATGCGCGATGGCCGCCCCGGTGGCTATACGGCCATTGCTCAGAACATGGGCGACTTTACCCCCTTGGCCTTGAACTTGCCGCTGGCTATTCTGGACCCGCGCCACGCCATGTACATTAACAATTTTACCCCCCGACAGGAAGACCAGGATGCGCCTGCAACCCGCATTGGTAAGATTGTTGCAGTGTCTAACACCGGCTCCCCGGCCCAGTTTGATAACATGGTGTTGTTGCGCGCCGGTGCAGCCGCCTTGTACTGCAAGGGTCGCCGCTGATAGCGGCCCGGCTCTATCCCCCCTTTACTCACTTACATCTTCATACACATGCCTCCCAAAGCCAGTAAAACACTCAGTTTTGAGCAATCAATGAGCCGTTTGGAAGAAATATCCGCGCTCCTTGAAAACCCTGAAACCGGGTTAGAAGACACCATCCGCCTCGTGGAAGAGGGCCTTAAATTGGTGAAGTCGGGCAGAGAAATGCTTGATGCTGCAGAACTGCGCATCAAGGTGTTGGAAAACCCGCCCGCACAGCCGGCCAAAGCAGGTAAAAATAAACCCGTAGTACAAGACGAAAATGACTTCTCCCTCATTTGATATGCTTCCGTTGTTGTCACGCCTGCGTGAGGGTGAAAAGCTCAGCACGTTTACAGATGAAGAACTGCCGCGTTTGGCTGAGGAAATCCGCCATTATTTGGTGGAAACCCTCTCTCTTACCGGTGGGCATTTGGCTCCCAATTTGGGCGTAGTGGAGCTGTGCATTGCCATGCACCGTGTGCTGAATACGCCGGTGGATAAGATTCTCTTTGATGTATCGCACCAGTGCTATGTGCATAAACTGTTGACCGGGCGCGTGGAGGAAATGAAGGGGATTCGCCAGTACGGCGGTATCTCCGGGTTCTGCAAGCGCAGTGAATCGGAGCACGATTGCTACGGGGCCGGGCATGCCGGAACGGCATTGTCTGCCGCCTTAGGCATGGCCGTGGCCAGAGATTTGGCCGGGGACGATTACCATGTGGCCGCTGTGGTGGGTGATGGCGCTTTTACCTGTGGCACCACCTTGGAGGCCCTGAACAACATTGCAGAAAATACACGCAAGTTCATTCTTATCCTCAATGATAATGAGTGGAGTATTGACCGCAATGTCGGTTCTCTCGCTCGCTATTTTGCCACGCTACAGGAAACCTCTGCCTACACTTGGTTGCGCGATAAGGCTAAAAAGTTTATCGAAGGGTTAGCCGGCAAGGGGGCCAAAGACCAAGCCTCTAAGTTGCTGACGGCTGCCCGCACCCTGATTACACCGCTGAGCTTCTTCCGCGAAATGGGCCTGCACTATTATGGCCCGATAAGTGGCCACGACATCCCCCGCTTGGAGAAGGTGCTGCGCATTGCCACCAAGCAGGATGGGCCGGTTATTCTGCACGTCATCACCCGCAAAGGAATGGGCTACGCCCCCGCTATGGAGAATCCCACCAAGTTCCACGGTGTAGGGCAGTACAATGTGGAAGACGGCTCTACCCGCCCCGCAAGCCGATTGACGTATTCTGAGGTATTCGGTAAAACGCTTTCCAAGCTGGCCGCCGATGACCCCGCCATTACGGCCATTACCGCCGCCATGCCCAGTGGCACCAAGTTGGATATTTTCAGAGCTGCGTTCCCCAAGCGATTCTTTGATGTAGGTATTGCCGAGGAGCATGCCGCCTTGTTTGCCTGCGGCCAAGCTACGCAGGGACTGAAACCCTATGTGGCAGTGTACTCCACCTTTATGCAGCGTGCGGTGGATATGATTCACCACGATGCCGCCTTGCAGAAATTGCCTGTGCGCTTCTGTATGGATCGCGCCGGTTTATCCCCGGACGATGGCCCCACGCACCACGGTTTGTACGACATCAGCATGCTACGTTGCCTCCCCGATATCATTATGATGCAGCCGGCCAACGAAGCTGAATTTGTGAACATGCTGGCCACCATGAACACCATCGAGCACTGCCCCAGTGCCATTCGTTATCCGCGTGGTTGTGGTGAGGGTGTGGAGCTGCCGGAGGAACCGCAGTTGCTGCCCATCGGCAAGGCCGAGGTGTTGAAGGAAGATGGCCAAGTGGCCTTGGTTGCCCTTGGCAATATGAATGCGTTGGCCGCACAAGTGCAGGCTCTGCTGGCAGAAAAGGGGGTAGAGTGTGCTCACATCAATGCCCGCTTCATTAAACCCTTGGATGCCGATTGCCTTAAAAAGTTTGCACAGCAATGCAAGCTTGTGGTGACTTTGGAAGACCATACCGTTGTGGGTGGTTTCGGCAGTGCCGTTACAGAGTTCCTTTCTCAGGAAAATATAGCAACGCCCGTCTTGCGAATCGGGTGGGGTGATTCCTTTGTGGAGCACGGCACCTTGGAGCTGTTGCGAGAGAAGCATGGCTTGACCCCGCAGGCTGTTGCTGAAAAGATTTTAACCCGACTCAAATAATTTCCATGAAAAAATTACTCAACGCAATGTTGTTCACATTCGGTGGTGCTGCCGTTCTTTCAGCGGCAGATTTGCCCACCGTTAATGTATTTGACGACCAACCGGAGAAGAAAAAAGCCACGTTGTCCGATTTCGAATCCGAGGATTTTACCTTGGAAGATGTGCCGGACTGGGTGAGCGACCTCTCCAACTTGCCGGAGGCAGATCGCCGCAAGTACATGAACAACTTCTCCGCTGCCAAATGGGCATTCTCTAAGGGCGCGTTGGATATGTGCGAGCAGTGTTTGGATGAGTGTGATAGCGTTTATGCCAAAAACCCCAATGTGTGGAATCTGCGTGCCTCTGTGCAAATTAGCCGCAAGCAATTTGACGCCGCCGAGATTTGGCTGAAAAAAGTGCGAGCCGTGGCACCGGATGATTTGGTGGCCAACCTCAACTATTCTCTCATGTTTTTGGGGCAGGGCAAATATGAGCGTTGCGTGGAGGAATGCGATGTTCTGCTGAATGACTTGGAGTATAAGGATAACATGGAGGGCTTGCGCCACACCCTCACCTTCCGCAAGCTCGTGTGCTTTGTGTTGATGAATCGTGTGGATGATGCCCGCGATTTGGTGAAGGATATTACTCCGATGACCTTTACCCCGCTTTACTACTACTCACAGTCTGTCTTTGCTTTGGTGGAAAATGACCGCAAGCGTGCGCTCAAGGAGATGACCTCCGCTAACAGCATTTACCGCACGGATGCTTATTTGCCCACCTACAAGCAAGCGCTGGAATATTCCAAATTCATGGAAAAAATCTCTGCGCTGTATACCAAGTAACGGTTGTAGCTCTGTTGCATCTCTGCATGAAAGAGCGAGATACAGGCACCATTCTTAAACTCAGCCCGTTGGGAGACCACGGGCTGATTGTTGTTTGGTGCACGGCAGCGCACGGTATAGTGCGCACGGCTGCCCGTAATGCTCGCAAGCCCGGTAGCGATTTTACCGGCCGATTAGATGCGTTTTTAGAGGGGGAATTGCTGTATAGTTTTCCGGCACGCGGGGATTTGGCTACGCTGCATAGCTGCGAGCTTATAGCCGCCCGACTTCCGTTGCGAGGGGATTTGGCAAAACTGTGCCTAGCCGGTTATTTATGCCGCTTATTGTTGGCTACTGTAGAGCCCGGAGACGGAAATCCGGAGTGGCATAAATTGATATCCGGCGCCTTGGATTATGTGGCCTCCTCACCCCCTCGTTTGGCTATTTTAGAGCATTTTGAAAAGCGTTTGGCCACGCTGCACGGCATTTATTCTCCGGTGCTGCCGCCGCACCAAGCATTGCTGCGCCATTTCCAAAACCTGCCTTCCGGTCGCTTGCAATTTTTGGATTATTTGCCCTCATGAACGCAAAACCCCTGCAAGACATAAGCTTGCAGGGGTAAAAAATGGGGAGGATGATGGGAATCAGAAGTTGAAGCGGAGAGCCGTGGTGAACTCCCAACCGTTGTAGCAATCTGCGCCATCCTTGCGTGCGGTGGTATACTCTGCACCAATCATGAGCTTAGCGGCATCCTTGTGCTTGGCAGAGGCATAGAAATCTACACCAAAGTAGAAGGCGTGCAGGCTATCTACCCAAGTGGGAGCTGCGGTGGTGGTGCACTGCGTGCAAATGTAGCGGTCTGCGCCCAGCTTGCAAGCGTTGTCACCCGTCATGGCAGTGTAACGGAAGACGCAATCCACCTGCGGGTGCAGGGCGTAAACGGGCTGCAACTGAATACCTACATTGTTGGAACCATTGCCATTCTGCTGCTCGAAGGCAGCAATGGCGTTGGCCATGAAGGTGAGCTTATTGTGCTTCACCTCATACCCGAGAGAAATGGCATCCTTAAAGCCGAAACCGTAGTTGTTGGCACCCGGCTTGCGGCGATTGTGGTAGGCATTGTTGAAGTCGTGCATGTATTCGGCAGATACGGCTTGGTAGCCGTTTTGCGTGATGTCGAACTTATGGGTGCCGCCCAAAATCATGAAGCACTTGTCTTCCCAACCGAACTCGCCTTTAAGCCCGCGACCATCGCGGTATACATCGCGGTGGCTATTGTTCTTGCTGGCGCAGGCACGGTCGTTGGCCATGACCTGCAAGTAGAGGATGTTGGCCTTGTCCGGGGCGGTGTAGTTCACCTCTACACCCCAGTTGGAGTCCAGCGCAAACTGGTTGGCAATGAAGGAGCGCTCCACGCAGGGAATGTTAGCGTTGGAGGTGCGGAAATCTGAGGAGAAAGCAGGGGCAAATTTACCGGCCTTAACGCTCAGCCCCTTCACGGCGCTAATGTTCTGCTTTACCCAAATATCGTACAAATCCGTATAGGTGAAGTTACGCTTGGTGCGGCCATTGTTGTATGTGCTGCGCGTGGGCAAACCACCGATGCGGGCGTAGGTATGGAACTGGGTGCCGGATTCCGTGAAGACATTGATGCCCACCCAAGAGCGGCGGAACTCACTGTTAAACGGGCTGGCGCCATCACGCAAGTGCAAGCCATTGCTGCCATTCGGCTGCACAACGGCCATTTGCCACTGCTCACGGAAAGCGAGGCTCACCTTGTTGATGTAGGTGTCCTTGTTTTCGTAAACAATAAGAGATTTTTTTACCTGTTCTGCCCAATCCGTAGAGGCCGGAACCACGCTGTCTGTGCCCGCAAATACCGGCAATGCGGCTGCGGCAGACAGCGTGCAAAGAAGAGTTTTGTTCATGCTTTTGTGGTGACTAAATTAGCGGAGTTTGTTGTAGAGCGTCTGCTGATCCAGAATGCTCATGTACTCCGTGTGGTCGATGCCCATATCCAGAATATAGAGCGTGAGCAACTTCTTAACCGTGTTAAGAAGGTTCTCCGGCTGCCAGGGCTTCTCAACATAGTTGTCCAAGTGGCCTTCGTTGATGGCGTTGATGGTGTCGGCATGGGTGGCCTGGCCGGTCAACAGTACCTTGCGAGTCTTGGCAAATCGGCGGTCGGATGCAACCTTGGCAAGCAGCTCGGTGCCGGTGGCTTCGGGCATTACTTGGTCGGAAATGACCACGCCTACAAAGTCGCCGTCGGCATCAATTTGCTCCATGAGGCTCAGGCAGTCTTCTACGCCGGAGGCTTCTTCGAGACGAATGAGGGGGGTGAGAGGACGAAGGTCTCTCATGACGGAATCCAGCACTTCCTGCTGGTCATCGATGCAGATAATATTAATTTTTTCCATTGATTTGTGTGGTTGGAAGGTTGATAGAGAAGGTTGTTTCGCCATCGTTACTGGTGAGTTCGATGGTGCCGTTGTAACTGTCCACCAAGCGGCGGACAATGGATAACCCGAGGCCGAGACCGAAATCTAAGCCCAGTTTCTTTGTTGTAAAGTTCGGGTGGAAAATTTTCTCCTGAATTTCCTCAGGAATGGCCGGTCCGTTGTTGCTGATGGAAACGCGGACATAGGTGGTGGGCAAGAGCTGCAAGCCCTCTGCGGTGTGGCTGGAGGTAGCAATGCGGAGCATGGGCTGCGGAGTACCTGCCTGCTGCATGGCATCGTACGCATTGTTGATGATGTTGGTCCAAATCTGTACCAGCTCCGTTAAATCGGCAGTCAGTGTGGGGCAGGGGGCAAGCTCTGTTTCTACGGTGATGTGCTTGAGCTTGTTGGTGAGCAGGTTCATGGCATCGTTCACAGACTCTCGAACGTCGATGCCGTCCTGACGGGTAGAGTTGCCGCCACCTAACAGTTTGACGGCGCGCACAATGCCCGTGGCATGTTTGGCTGCTACCTGCATATCGCGCAGGTCGTGCCCCAATTCCCAGAATTTGTAGTTTGTTTTAACGTGGCGCACAAAGTCCGGGCCAAACTTAACAAGCGTCTTGGTGTCCGGGATAATGTGTGCCAATACTTTTGCGGCAGGTTGGGGCATGTTAAGCTCTCGCTCGTAGCGGCGTGCCAGTGTTCGCAATTCACTGGCGGCTATGAATGAGGTGTCCTCATACCCGTAGCGGAAGAGGCGAGCGTTAATCTTGTCTTCCTCTTCCAAGAACTCTGCCATGTGCTCTGCCACAAACTCCGTACGGCGGGTGATAACGCCGACAGCGTTGTTGAGCTCATGGGCAATGCCGGCAGAAAGCTGCCCAAGGGTGGCAGCCATTTCTGCGCGTTGGAGCAGGCGCTGCGCCTCCTCCTTTTCCGTTGCATGACTAAACATGCGGATGTTGCGAGCAGCCAGCTCGTGCATCAGCACGGGGATAAACTGGTGCTCTAAGCTGCCGTAATTGGCTTCGTCCACGGCTTCCGTGGTGTTGTCAATGTAGGCAAGGGTTGTGTCTTCCAACGCCACAATATCATTGGAGCTATGGAAGGTGCGTGAAAAGAATGCCTGCACACATACGTATGAGCCCGGCCCGGCACGGAACACCTCGTGCTTGCGGGTGACGGTTTCCGTGGGTAAATCAGAGCCCTGAAGGGTCTCTGCTTCGCGGTATGCCACCAATGCGCCCTCTAAAATGAGGTAGAGTCGGGGGCATTCCTGGCCTTGAGCCACCAGCATCTCTCCTGCAGAGATGCTGATGGTGCGCCCGCTATCACCGAAGTAGACTTTATTCAGTCTCTCCAGCGGTTGGGTGATGTGGTCGGGCAACAGGCTCATATCGTGTTGTGTGAGGTTTACGGGGTTATCAGCCGAAGAAGCCGACGCCGCCCAGCAGCTTCATCATGATGATGGTGATGACCAGACCCAGCAAGCAGAGGATGGTGCCGGAAATGGCCATGCCCTTCTGCTCGATGTGGCCGGTGGCGTAAGCCATGGCGTTCGGCGGGGTGGAAATCGGCAGTGCCATACCCAGAGAGGAAGCGAAGGCTACCGTTACGAGCAGGGCGACAGCACCGGCGCCGTCCATGGAGCCGGCAGCAAGCATGGCGGAGGCTACACCACCAAGAATCGGTACAAGCAAGGCGGCTGTTGCCGTGTGGCTCATGAAGGTAGCCATGAACAAGCAGATGCAGCTGGCGCCGATAAGAAGAACGGTGGAGTCCCAGGTGCCGAAGGGAATGGCGTTAATCATGTCCTTAGCCAGGTTGGTTTCGCTAAGGGCTACACCGAGGGCGAAGCCACCGGCTACCAGCCACAGCACGTCCCAGCTCATGGCCTGCAAATCCTTCTTAGTAATAACACCTGTTACGGAGAATACGGCAATCGGAATGATGGCAACGGAGTTGGAATCCAAACCGTGGTATTCCTTGGGAATCACCCACATGAGAATGGTAACGATGAAGGTGATGTAAACAATGATGGCCTTGGGGGTCTTGAGGAACTTGCCGTGCAGCTCCTTAGAGAGGTCGAGGCTCGGCTGGCTGATGGGGAACATCTTGAGCAATACGAACCAAGCTACAATAAGCATGATGACCACGAAGGGAATACCGAAGGCCATCCACTTACCGAAGGATACATCCAGACCAATGTCCTGCATGAACTTAAGGGCAATGGCGTTGGGCGGGGTGCCGATGGGGGTGCCGATACCACCTACGTTGGCGCCGATGGGAATGCAAAGAGCGAAGGCGGCGCGGCCGCGGTCCTCCGGCTTAAAGAGTGCCAATACAGGGGTGAGCAGGGCGAGCATCATGGCGGCTGTAGCCGTGTTGCTCATGAACATGGAGAATACGGCGGTAACGCTCATCAAACCGAGCAATACGTACTTCGGGTTGGTGCCGAAGGGCTTGAGCAGCACGCGAGCCAGGTTCACGTCCAAACGATACTTGGTGGCGGCATCAGCCAAGAAGAAACCACCGAGGAACAGAATGATGATGGGGTCTGCAAAGGTGGCAAAAATGCTCTTCTGCTTTGATACGCTGATGAGCTCCAGCTTCTCAATCTTCTCAGAGGCAGAGCCGGTGTACAAATTGGCGGATGCGGCAAGCAGAGCCTGTTCTTTCTCAGAGCCTTTTTCTACCTTACCCTTAACAACAGGTGCCAATACGGTGTTGTTGATGGTAGTGCGAACGTAGGCCGGGGTAAGAGATGTTTGCTTCTTGAGGTCAGCCAATACGGTTTCTTCTGTTTTGGCGACTGTCTCTTGGTCGGCGTTCGGGCCGTAGGCGTCAGAAATAATCTCTTTAATGGCGGCGGTGTCGTAGCGATCAACCTGCAGGAAGTTCAGGGACTGGTTGGACATGCCCAGCAGGGTGAGGGTGATAACGAGAACGGATGTAGTCCAAATCGGAATTACTTCCAAAATCCACATTAATGCCGCAAAAATGAACAATGCAACAACGCGAGCCTGGATGGGGTTGATGAGGGTCTCATCCGGCGTGTTGAGCATGTTCGGCAGGAAAAGCGCACTGCCGCTCAGGAGCAGTACGACAAACAACTTGATCAGAGTTTTTTGAGTACTTGACATAGCTGATAATTAGTTTACCTCTTGCATCAAGGCCGCTTCACGCATGCGTGCACGCGAGAAAGCTTTCTTGTGCAGAAGATAGACTACTACATTCTACCCGTTTTTGCAAGTTTTACTTGATGTTCTGGTAAGAAAAAATAAAAAACTCCCGGGATCCCGGGAGTCATAGTAGCTGAATACATTATTGAAGGCATTCAGTGATTGTTAATCAGAGGTAAGGATGCGGTGATATATATCGAAAAGACCTTTTTTCATTGTGTTGATGCTTAGAAGTTCACGGCATCGTTCTTGATCGTATTGCCCCATGGTAATAGACGTTTTTGCTGAGGACGTTATTTTTAAAACACTGTCAATTAAGGCGTCAACGTCTCTAGGGTTGATGATATAGCCAGATTGTCCGTGTTTGATGTATTGTTTGCCTCCACACTCGGAGGTAACGATGGCCGGCAGCCCCATCACTCTAGCTTCCTTAACAATGTTCGGTGAAGTATCGGCAACACTAGGGTGAACTAAACACCAACTTTGTTGAAGGAGTAAGGCTATTTCTTCTCTGGGAACTCTTCCTAATGGAATAATATTAGATGAAAGGTTCCCTAAACTATTCGGTTTAATTCCCGCTAAATAGAGTTTAACATGTGATAATTTTGGTGAGGAAAATGCGCGTATGGCAGTAGAAATGTCTTTAACAGGGGAATGAGTACCGGCTAGCAAGCATGTGGGTGCAGGTGATAATTTCCTTTTTGCTGAAAAGAAATATTCTTGTGGGGCATATTCCCATAATGTGACGTTCGCGGATGGAACTTCTTCTAGAAGTCTTTCTTGCCCCCATAAAGATTCGGTAGTAAGATAGTCTACACCTTTTAATGCTATTCGCTCATAAAAGCACTGTTTTTGTTCGAATTTTGCAATAGTGGCTCTTTGACAATATGCTGTAAGAATTCCCTGAACGGAGAGTAAGGATTTTCCTTTAAAGTCTTTAGCACACAATCCATAGAAGCGTTCTGTTCCCCATCCGTGAAATATATCCGGTTTAATTTTTTTTACAATTTGGGCTGTTCTCCAGCGATTCAATAAATATCCTGTATACATTCCCACAGTTTGACTAGTTCCCGGAGCCAAATGGAATGTTTGGTTTTCAACGGTGATGGTTTCCGTTTTTTTGATGTACTTATCTACAATAATCCAATGTATATCGTATGCATCCGTGTCCTTAAAAATTTGGTATAAACGATATAACCAGCCTGCATTGTCTGTTTGGGCTGGGTATCGGGAATATACCTTGCCTATGGGAAAATCTCCCATAATCGCAATACGTGGTTTCTTGTGTATTACACTCATTTAATTCAAAAAAACATTACAATGTTAGTATGCCAAAGTTTTTCAATAATGCAAGTAAATAAAAGACTCAGATGCACAAGTAAACTGCTATTTATGTAATGTTTGAAGATGCTTACGCCATTTCTACCAGAATTTGCGCGAGCACCGTCATGAGAATAAGTGCGATGGGATAGGCTGTGGAGTAGGCAATAACCGGTTCCTGACTCTCTGTTTGCGAGGTGATGGCACCAAGGGCAGGGGTGGATGTTTGTGAGCCGCAAATGCAGCCCAAGGTTTCAGCTACGCCCATGTTTAAGCATCTTCTTGCCACGTAGTACCCGATAAACAAGGGCAGAACCGTGATAACAATACCCGCCAACAGCATGGATATACCATTGCCGCAAATCGTTTCTACCAATTTTTCACCGCCTTTAATACCGGCTCCGGCCAAGAAGAGCATGAGCCCCAGTTCCATGACCAAGACGCGCGTGGCGCGCGGCATGTACCCAGCAATAGGCCCCACCTTGCCGAAGTGGCCCAAAATAAGTGCCACTACCAGCGGGCCACCGGCCATGCCCAAAGAAAAACCTTTGCCGCCTCCGATGCTGAAGGTAACGCTACCCAACAACATGCCCAGCACCAAGCCGCCGGTAAGAGAAAGAACATCTGCCGCGTTGATGGCCGCGCTGCGGTGTCCGCATTCTTTTTTGAATGCATCAATGGCTTCTGTTGTGCCCACAACGCGCAAAATGTCGTTGCGAATAATTTCCGTATCCGCCGTGGGTACAAAGGTGTTGCCCAGACGCGTGATGCGAGAAATGGTAATGCCGTAATTGCCCAGCGTATCAAGTTCTCTCAGGGTTTTATTGCTCATGCGCTCTGCCAGAACAATCAGTTTGGAGTCTTCATCGCGGCGAATAATCGCAGTATCTTCTCCGCTCTTAAAATGGCCGAGCAGGGTGGCATCGTGCTCCACCTTTTCGCGCTCTCCGACAATCAAAATCTCGTCGTCCTGATTAATAACATCAGCAGGAAGAATAGGACGCATGATGCCGTTGCGAAGAATGCGCGTAATGCGGCAGCTCAGGGGGCTTGTGCGTGTTAAGTCTTCGGCTGTTTTGCCCAAAATTTCCGGATTAGTGCAGCAAACACTGCGCGCAATAATGGCATGCGGGTCCGCAGCTTCACTGCTGTTACCCTTGTTCAAATCAATATGCAGAATGCGGGGTAACAACTGCACAAAGAGCACAATGCCGATAACACCGAACGGGTAGGCTACACCGTAGCCAATGTTGATGACGGATTCATTCAAACCGGTAGCTTTAGCAGATTCCAGCGCAGCGGCCAGAGCAGGGGTGCTGGTGCAAGCTCCTGCAAAAATGCCTGCGCCTACACTTAAATCAATGCCCAGCAAGGCACATAATCCCCAAGCGGTCAGCCAGCCGGCCAGCACAATCACCAGCGAAAGAATCAGTAAATTTTTGCCGCGGCTTTTCAGCGAAGAGAAAAAGCGGTTGCCCACACCCAAGCCCACGCAGTATACAAACAAGGCTGTGCCAATGGCGGAAATGCCGTCCGGTACACTCAGCCCGTAGTGCCCGGCAATCATGGCAATGAACAGCACACCGGAGCTACCGAATGAAATGCCTTTGATACTGATGTTTCCTAAGGCAATACCCAGAAATAAAATGGCAAACAGTACGAGGGTGGAGTTACTCAGTAAGGTGTCCATGTTGTGAAGTGGTGAAATGTGCGGGCATTCCTATACACTTAGTCGGACATTTTGTCAAGTTAAACCCCATAGTTTTTCTTAGCTCTGTTGATAAATGGAAGTTTGTGGAAGTACGAGGGACGAAGTGAATTTACAATTTACGATGTACAAGGTACAATTTGTTAAGTTTGGCGGCTGCGCCGCACGAGGGGCAAAGCTTAGCCACGTTTACCGCCCGCGCCTTAAGCGCGGGAGGCAGCTTATGTTGAGCTTTGCTATCTTTGCGCCGTAAGGTGCGGAACTCATAAATTCGGATGTCGGAATCCGTCCCTCGTACTTCTACAAATTGGGAATCTCTAAAAACTCCGGGGCCCCCACAAATTGGTAGTTGTGGGGGAAATTCTATCGGAGTGTTGGACTTTAGTCCAACATTTATTATCAAACCATACCACCAAAAAGGTGGGACTGAAGTCCCACCCTACGATATAGACAAATTGCTATTTATCGAGTTTTTAGAGATACCCAAATTGCAATTTGTGGGGCGTGTCAAGCTTGTGCAAGCAGGGAAAGACAAAACCCCCGCTGTTGCAAGTTGCAGCAGCGGGGGTAAAAATTACTTGGCAGCGGCTTTAGGCCTCTTCATCCGGGAAGATGAGTTCCTTGGGAGCCGGAGCAATGGATTGAATGGTCATCTTAAGCTGAGTGCCACCAATCTCAACGGGGATACGGAGCGTATCGCCCACCTTGTGGCCAAGCATGAGGGAGCCCAACTTAGAGTTGTAGGGGATAACACCTTGCTCGGGGATGGTGTCCCATGCGCCAAGGATGGTGTATACCACCGTCTTACCCTCAGCGTTGCCGAAGGTGACCTGGGTACCAATGCTGATTTCGTCGCAGTTAGCATCGGCAAAGTCGGTGGGCTCAGCCTGAGAAAGCAAGCGAGACAACTCCTCGGAGCGGCGCATCAATACCTGGCGAGTAGCCTTGGCATCCTGGTAACCGCCGTTCTCACGAAGGTCGCCTTCAGCGCGGGTAATCTCGAGGTCGTGCTTGTTCTTGGGAATACGCACATTGATGAGTTCATCGTACTCAGCGCGGCGTGCAGCATAAGAGCGCAAGGAGACGTACAGATTCTGCTTCACCTTCACCTGCACACGGGCCAGTACAACCTCGCTCAGGGAGGGGTGCACCTTCATCATGTTAGCAAGCAAGAGGTTGCGATCCAACTCCGGAAGAACGGAGGAATCGAACACAGACTTAGCAAACGGACGAGCCTCGAGCTCGGAAATGCCGGTTACCAAATCCGGAGCCAGCTCCTTATCGTCAATCAACATGTTGCGCAGGCGCAGTGCCTTGTTGGGGCCACCCTCAGCGCTGTCCTTCTCAATAGCATTGATAATGGCTGCACCCAAGGGCATCTTGCACTTGTCTACCAACTCCTTAGCAACACCGTTACGCTCGCGGCAAATCCAGATGAGTACCTCGGGCTTGAGGTTCTGGCGAGAAATGCCGTTCACCAAGTCAGCAAAGAGCTGCTCCTTACCACCCTTGGAGATGATGAAATCAGCAGCAGCGGCCGTTGTCTTAACACCACCGTTATCGCCACCGAACAGGAAAATGTTGGTGATGTAGGCCAGCCAGCTCTCCGGATAAGCCTCCGGAATAGCCTCATATACCTTGCCCTGGCGGCTTGCTGTAAGCACACCGATGTACTTAACAAGCTCTTCGGAGGGAACCGTGCTCAGCTTATCAGCCAGCGTAGTAAGGCTGTTGACACCGGCGGCGGTCAAGGCCTCATTCAAAGCCTCTTGCTTAGCGGCATCGTTACCGGTGGTAGCCTCAAGAATGTCATCGCGAATGATGATGAGCTCAAGCACGTGCTCCGGCTCATTACGATCCTTCTCAATGTCCTCCTCCATCTTCTGCACCAACTGAGCAGCTGTAGCAAACTCGCCGTTCAGGGCTTCCAAGTGGCTTTGGTCAATGATGCGAACGCAGCTTTCCAAATCGCTGGCCTCGCGGTAGTCTTCCAACAGAGCCTCGGCTGCGTTGGTGGCCTTGCGGGTGCGGATGGTTTCGCCCTTCTTCGTGGGAAGACGGAAACGGGGGTCCTCCTTCATGGCGGCACGAGCCTTTTCCCACCAGGATTTCCAGTTCTCCTCGGGGATAACGCGACCACTGAGGAATTTTTCCAAATCCTCAGGTTCCATTTCAAGAACCTCGTTAATATTCTCTCGGAGGGAGAGGTTGTGAGCTAATACGAAATCGATGAATTCAAGTATGGTGTCCTTGCCTTCTGCTTTGGCGCGGCTACCGGCCGGATCCTCAAAGCAGCTGATTAAGAAGTGACCTTCGGGTACAGGTGTAAGCTGGTTGAATGCCAACTTGAGGCCCATGACAAAAGAGGGCTTCTTTTCAAAGTTAATCTTTACGAGCTGTTTGCCCAAAGACCATCCCTCCACCTTGCCTACTCCCCACTCGGGGTGCATGACGTAGTTGGCGGGAGAGAATTTGTCTAAGCGCATCGCAAAGTCAGCCGGAATCTTGCCGGCTTTTACGAGTTTTTCTAAATCACCATGCATACGTAGAATCATATTACCACACCTTTAGTCAAGGTCAACCCCCGAATTATCTTTTTTTTGCATTTTTTTAGAATTTTCTGCGTTCTACCCCTTGCCAAGAGGGGGTGTTTTAGGTTATTCTCTGCGCCAAATCGAATTTTATTATTGATGCAAGAACCCGAAAAATCACACCAAGAGCCGAGAGAACCGGAAAACAAGGAGGAAATCACCCTTCTGCTGCGCCGGTTGTTGGCGGAGCATCAAGCAGCGGACCATGCGTTCACGAACCGCATGATTCGCAGTGTGTGCCATACGCTCATCGTCACGCAAATTACGGTCATGTTAACAGCCCTCGGAACCGGCATTGGGGCCCTTATTCATGTTGATGTGCCGTTTAAGGGCGCCGCATGGGGCATGATTGTGGGCTGGAGTTTAGGAATGCTCTATATCTTCTACCAAAAATACATGGCCAACAAAGCGCGCCATGAGCTCTTGGAAAAGCATCAAGCCACCCCGTCTGCAAAGAAGCAGGGCGGTGAAGCGGATGGTGCTTAGGCGCTATCGCGTGTGCTTGAGCAATTCTTCTCGAATGCTACTGCATTTTTTCAATGCTTTGTTTAGCGTTCGTTGGTCGTAGTAGTCAGCTGCTGTTTTATAATGCTGTTCGCATTGTTCCAGCAGGCGCAGCCGTGCAGCAAAACCTTCCGGTGTCTCATCTTCCGGATTCATAATGTTACGTTGGCTTAAGAGAAAGAGGGCGCTTTCTGCTAAATCGCATTCGGTGTCATTATCCGGGTTGGCTTGGTAATGCGCAAATAATTGTTCCCACGCGGTTATGTAATAGGCAAACGCTTTGGGGCCTAAGTAATAAAAGCTCTCCATGAAGGAGCAATCGCAGTCAAGGTTTTCCTCAAGCTCTCGGTAGATGTCATCTTGAGTTTTGCCCAAAAACTCACGCACAGCAGCGCGTTCATCCAAGGAATCGTATACGTTAATATCATACAGTGATGGCAATCCCTTGGCGGTAGAAATGCTTTCTATATAAGCATGGTATTCGGCAGGGAGAGTAATGTTGGCGATTTTGAATGCCTGGTAAAAAAGCGGTGCAATTTGCCCTACCTCAAAGCCGTCAAAATGGTGCACAATGAACTGATACTTGTTCCGGTGCCCCTCTTCTAAAATATCTGCAATACAAACAAATTGCCATACGAACCTCTCTATTTCTTCCCAATCTCCGGTAATGGGGATGCCGTGGCTGTGCGCGTATTGACCCTCGCGAGGGAAGTTGATGTCTTGGCCTGTTCCGAGCTGTCTATAGGCGGCGTTAGCCAGTTTTTTATCCTCTGCATAACGACTGCCGTAAACGTGCACTGTTGTCTTTTGGGTAGAATGGCGTTTGTTGCGCATAATGAGAAAACGCCCCTATTGTGTTCAACAATAGGGGCGTGATGAAACAATGATTAGTTGGCTACGATGTTGACCAAACGGCCGGGAACCACCACCACCTTGCGGATGGTCTTGCCGCTGATGAACTCCTGAATGCGGGCAGAAGCCATTGCGGCGGCCTCAAGCTCCTCCTTGGAGGCATCTGCGGCCACAGTCATCTTATCGCGCAGCTTGCCGTTCACCTGAATGACAACCTCCTTGGTATTCTCTACCAGATATTCCGGGTTGAATACCGGCCATGTCTGCTGGCAAAGCTGGCAGGCGGGCAGGGAGGCAAACTGTGTGCGCAGTACACTGTAAAGCTCTTCCGTAAGGTGCGGGGCAAAGGGATTAAGCACATGCAGCAGCTGCACGTAATCCGTTACCGTTACAGCGTTGGCAGAGGTCATGGCGTTGGTGCACTCCATCATCTTAGAGATGGCGGTGTTGAAGCTCATGCTCTCAATATCCTCCGTTACCTTCTTAATGGTTTTGTGCACCTCCTTGCGTACGGGAGTCACCTCGCCATTGTCTTCAGCGGTAATCTTGCCGGAGAGTACCCACTCGCCTTCCTGGTTCTCCACCATGGCTACACGCCATACGCGGGCAAGGAAGCGGCTGATGCCTTCCACACCCTTGGTCTGCCAGGGTTTAACCTCCTTCAGCGGGCCCATGAACATCTCGTACAGGCGCAGAGAGTCGGCACCGTACTCGCGTACAATGTCATCGGGGTTAACAACATTGCCACGGCTCTTGGACATCTTCTGGCTGTCTTCGCCCAAAATCAGGCCTTGGTTTACCAGCTTGTTGAACGGCTCGTTGGTGGATACCAAACCGTAGTCGTACAGCACCTTGTGCCAGAAACGGGCATAGAGCAAGTGCAGCACGGCGTGTTCGGTGCCACCTACATACAGGTCAACACCACCGGGGTTGTTGCCGCCCATCCAATACTGCTCTACCTCGGGAGCAACAAAGGCATTGTCGTTCTTCGGGTCCAAGTAGCGCAGATAGTACCAGCAAGAGCCCGCCCACTGGGGCATGGTGTTGGTTTCGCGGGTAAAGGTATCGGAGTACTGAATCCAGTTGGTGGCTTTCACCAACGGGCCGCGGGGGTCGCCACTGGGCTTAAAGTCTTCCATTTCGGGCTGAAGCAGCGGCAGCTCGCTCTCCGGAATGGCGTAGTGGTTGCCGTCCTCGGTATTCCAAACAATCGGGAAGGGTTCGCCCCAGTAGCGCTGGCGGCTGAACAACCAGTCGCGCAACTTGTAATTTACCTTGCCGCAGCCATAGCCCTTTTCCTCAAGCCATGCCGTCATCTGCTTCTTGGCTTCCGGCACACTCAGACCATTCAGGTGCTCTGAGTTGACCATAGTGCCGTCATAGCCGCAGAAGTTCTGCCACGGGGTGTCGGCATTGTCGGGCTGCACCACTTGGGTGATGGGCAAACCAAAGGTAACGGCAAACTCGTAGTCGCGGCTGTCGTGAGCAGGCACGGCCATAATGGCACCGGTACCGTAGCCGGTCAATACATAGTCTGCAATCCAAATCGGAATCTCCTTGCCGTTAACCGGGTTGATGGCGTATGCACCGGTGAACACGCCGGTTTTCTCCTTGGTGAGCTCCGTGCGTTCCAAGTCGCTCTTGGCTGCGCAGGCTGTTTGGTAAGCTTCTACCGCAGCCTTTTGCTCGGGTGTGGTAATGCTGTTTACCAGTTCGTGCTCAGGGGCAAGTACCATGTAGGTGGCGCCGAACAAGGTATCCGGGCGGGTGGTGTACACGGTGATGGTGTTACCCTGGCAGGAGAAGTTTACCTCTGCACCGCTGGACTTGCCAATCCAGTTGCGCTGCAGCAATTTGATGCTCTCCGGCCAATCGAGGGGCTCCAGCTCATCAATCAGGCGCTCTGCATAAGCCGTAATGCGCAGCATCCATTGGCGCAGCTTGCGGCGCTCTACGGTAAAGCCTTTGCTCTTCCACTCTTCGGCTTCCTCGTTGGCCAGCACGGTGCCCATGTCCGGGCTCCAGTTTACCATGCCCTCTGCCACGTACGCCAAGCGCACATTGTCAATCTGCTCACGAGTCCAGCCCTTAGCCTCCAACTCCGTAACCGGGCAGGCCTTCTTGAGCTCTTCGTTATAATAAGAGTTGTAAAGACGCAGGAAAATCCATTGTGTCCACTTCACATAGCCGGGGTCAGTGGTAGCCACTTCGCGGTCCCAGTCGTAGGAGAAACCAAGCATCTTCAGCTGGCGACGGAAGTTATCAATATTGGCGTATGTGGTGATGGAGGGGTGCTGGCCGGTCTTAATGGCATACTGCTCAGCAGGAAGACCGAAGGAGTCCCAGCCCATGGGGTGCAGCACATTGTAGCCGTTCATGCGCTTGTAGCGACTTACAATATCCGTTGCTGTGTACCCCTCCGGGTGCCCTACGTGCAAACCTGCACCGCTCGGGTAGGGGAACATATCCAGCACATAGTACTTCGGTTTGGCTGCATCAAACCCTTCCTCACCGGGATTTAATACTTTGAAAGTCTTTTCTGCGTCCCATACGGCTTGCCAACGGGGCTCAAAAACATCAAAAGGATATGGATTTTTACGTTCTGACATGTCGCGCGAGACTATAATACACCCGCTTATGAAAATCAAGCCTTTTCGTTCGTTTTGGCCACAAGCTGCCACAATTTCACCGTGGCGGAGCTGTTTTTGGGCAAGGGGTGGGGTGGCTTATCGGCCTCCCTTAGTCTCGGTGATAGGGGGTGCCGGCCAGCATGGTATGCAGGCGGTAGATTTGCTCCAGCAACACAACGAGCGCTAACTCGTGCTGCATGGTATGCTTGCCTAAACAAAGCACATGGTCGCACGCTTCGCGCAGAGCGGGGGTGTGCCCATCGGCTGCCCCTATCAAAAAAGCAACGTGCTTGACCGCTCGCATTTGCCAGTCCTTGGCACGCTTTTCAAACTCTCTCGATGTCCAATTTTCGCCGCGCTCGTCCATGGCAATGCGCAAGCAGCCTTTGCTGGCTTCTAACAAACGGGCAGATACCTCTTCTGAGCTGCCGGCCTTCACATAGCGAATTTCCACCTTACCGAAGGGTTTGAGCCGCTCCTCAAAAAAGGCAACCCCTTGTCGGGCATAGGCGATGGAGGGTTTGGCTGCAGCTAAAATGATAAAATCCATAGCAGTATAATCAGCTTTGGCTCAGGTAGTGGTGTAGCTCATCAACAGAGCCGAATAAAGGGGCAGGCCAAGCGGCTAATTCGCAGATGTTGGCATAGCCCCACGCTACCAAGGCGGTGGCGGCTCCGGCGTTTTTGGCCGTTTGTGCATCAAACAGGGAATCGCCCACGAGTACTACCTCCTGCGGTGCTACCCCCCAACTTTCTGCCATGTGCAGCAGGGCATCCGGTGCCGGTTTGCGAGGAAATTGCCCGGTGTGCCCCATGATGAAGCTGAACGGAATATGCGGAAAAAGCGCCTTAACCATGGGTTCCGTCACATCGTGCGGTTTGTTCGACAACACGGCCAGCATGGCTCCCTCTCCGCTCAGGCGGGTTAGCATATCCGCTATGCCGGCATAGGGGCGTGTGTAGTCGCCTTGCCAGCAAGTGGGGTATTCCTTGCGAAAAATACTGTGCAGGGCCTCTAACTCATCCGGCGGTGTGTGGGCAGCATCTTCGTAGCCCAAGGCTTTGCCGCAAAGATTCGCCGCCCCGCTGCCAATCATGTTGCGAATGGCGGCGGGGCTGTGTTCCTGCAAGCCCAAGGCTCGCAGGGATCTATTGACTCCTTCCGCAATCCCGGGTAGAGAATCTACCAAGGTTCCGTCAAGGTCAAAGACGATATGGCGTTTCATTAACGAAGGAAGCTTCGCTCAGATGTTTGCAGGAAGTTAATCAGCGTGGCAATGCGCGGGTTAGAGCCGTATGTCGCATCAGCCAATACCTCCGGAATCTTATCCGTTACCACATCCTTCTTGTTCAGGAAGAGTTTTCTGTAAGCGAACTTCAGAGCCTTAATGTCTTCTTCGCTGAAGCCACGGCGCTGCAAGCCTACCGTGTTTACCGTGCGCAGCATGGCCGGATTACCCTCAGCAATCATGTACGGAGCTACGTCCTGCGTAATGCGGGCTGCACCGCCTACCATGGCGTGCTCACCCACGCGCACAAACTGGTGCATGGCGGAGCAACCGCCAATGATAGCCCAGTCGCCTACGGTGCAGTGGCCTGCAACGGCTGCAAAGCCGGACAAAATGCAGTGGTTGCCAATGACGCATTCGTGGCCTGCATGGCTGTTGATAAGGAAAAGGTTGTGGCTGCCAATGATGGTCTTTGTTTCCGGCGTGGTGGAGCGGTTAATGTTGCAGTTTTCGCGGAACACGTTGTAGTCGCCCACTTCCAGCCAGGTCGGCTCACCTTTGTACTTCAAATCCTGCGTTTTAAGACCAATGACGGAGAAGGGGAAGAACTCATTGCCCTTACCGAATGTTGACGGTCCGCCTAACACTACATGGTTATGCAATACGCAGCCTTCGCCAAGTTTTACATGCGGGCCGATAATGCAGTACGGCCCTACCTTTACGTCGTCCGCCAATTCTGCGGTCGGATCTATGATTGCTGTAGGATGAATCTGAGCCATAACTGCATTCTAACTCCTAGCCCCTCTCCCTTCAAGAAAAAAATAGACCTCTCCCGCAAAATATTTTAGCAATTTCCTGTGTAAGTCCGGATTTACTGCTTTTTCCTCATGTGTTCGGCTTTCTTTTCCACTTAAAACAGAATCCGGAGCTTGCTGTTTTGCCGACTTTGAGTGCCGGTTTTTACTTCTGCGTACAAACTGTACCCCGCCGCTGCTTCCATGCTTGACAAATGGTTAGAATGGTGTATATTCATGCGCGTGAGTAAAGACGTTCCAGTTCTTCGGTTGCCTATTTCCAATTATGATGAGGTAAGGCGTATGCGCAACTCCCAGTTGGTGTGCGTATTGCGCTCTGCCGTGCTTTCTCCGGATAAGGTGCGCCGATTCCGCCCGGCACCTCCGGCAGATTATGATGCCTACCGCGTGAGAATTGAAGTGGAGAGCGTTTGTGTCGATTTGTTGGCAGATGGCAAGCCTGTTTTCTGCTGTAGTTTTGAATCTGCTGAAACCTATTGATAGAAAGGGAGCACGCATCCATGAAAGCCTTGTTAGCCGTGTTGACTGTTTTGTCGATGGTAAGCTGTTGGCAGAAGGAGGGCCCGTTTATTGGCCGTTATTGGGAGGTAGTGCCTGTGCCCATTGAGTGCAGCCGTCCGCAGGTGGAGCCGTATGAGGTGGAGTTTTTGCCGCTTTTGCCGGAGAATCCGCAGATGATTGTGGTGGGCAAGTTTGTGCTTCACAAAGGGGCTCGTTTAGAGTACGGCGATGAGGAGATGATGCAGTCTATCAAGCAAAGTGCTGCCGCAATCGGTGGTAACACCATCGTTTATCCTGATAATGGCCAGCGTGAGGTAGATGTCGCTTATGTGCCGGCAGAGCAGAGTCTGCACGGTGGCGATGAATATTGATTGTTTCAATATTACATTTCTTGCAGGAAACGCAGGGTTTCGTACAATTTATCCGTAGGCTTTATTTTTTGCAGCCTCGGGAAGCGGTTGTCGAGGGTAATGTAGTTATTGTTGCGGGTAAGCAGCAATTTTTGCCCGGATATTTCCACGGCTGTAATGTGGCGGCGTGTGGCCAAAATCTTGATTTTGTGGCAAATAAGAAGATTTCTCGCTTGGCGGGGTAATTTGCCGAAGCGGTCTATCCACTGGCGCTCTAAGTCATCCACATCGTCCAAGGTAAGGGTGGCGGCTAATTGGGTGTAGCAGCTCATGCGCACTTGCGTGCTTTCTACCCAGGTGGTCGGGATAAAGGAGCCGATGAGCTTATCCGCATCGGGGCGCGTGGCCATAGAGGCCTCGCTCACGCAGAGGAAATCCGCCTTCAGTTGTGCTTCCGCGCGAATGGACGGGGCCTTGCCCTGCAAATGGTCTATGGACTGGCGTAAAAGCTGGCAATAGAGCTCGAAGCCGATAGCGGCAATATGCCCGCTTTGCTGAGTCCCCAGCAAGTTGCCGGCGCCGCGGATTTCCAAATCGCGCATAGCAATCTTAAACCCGCTGCCCAGCTCCGTATATTGTTTGATAGCTGCCACGCGTTTGCGAGCATCGCCTGTGCACATGGCGTCTTCCGGAAGCAGTAGGTAGGCGTAGGCGCGGTGCCCGCCACGCCCGACTCGCCCGCGCAACTGGTACAAATCTGCCAGCCCGAAGCGGTCTGCGCGGTCAATAATAATGGTGTTGGCATTGGGAATATCAATGCCGCTCTCAATAATGGTGGTGGAGAGCAACACATCGGCCATTCCGTTGATGAAATCGCGCATCACGCATTCCAAATCGCCCTTATCCATTTGCCCGTGTCCTACCACAATGCGAGCCTTGGGTACCAGCTTTTGCAGCTTTTCTGCCATCTTGTGGATGGAGGAAACGCGGTTATGCAGGAAAAATACTTGCCCATTGCGAGCCAGCTCGCGCTCAATGGCACGCGCAATCAGCTCTTCATTGTAAGGGCAAACCGCGGTTTGTACCGGTAGGCGGTTGAGGGGTGCTGTGTCAATGGTGCTCATGTCTCGGGCGCCCATCAGTGCCACATACAGGGTGCGCGGTATGGGGGTGGCTGAGAGGGTGAGCATATCCACCATGCGGAACATGCGCTTGAATTGCTCCTTGTGTCTGACTCCGAACCTCTGTTCTTCATCAATAACGGCTAAGCCCAGATTCTTAAAATTGACGTTTTTAGAAATCAGCCTGTGTGTGCCCACCACAATATCAACCGAGCCATTGTTGATGCCTTCAATAATCTCCGCCGCTTTTTTAGCCGGGGTGAAACGGCTAAGTAGCTCGATGCGAATCGGGTATTCGCTCATGCGGTTGCGGAAGGTATGGTAGTGTTGGTCTGCCAATACGGTTGTGGGCGCCAAAATGGCAGCTTGTTTACCGCCTGTTACACACTTGAATGCGGCGCGAATGGCCACCTCTGTTTTGCCGAATCCCACATCGCCGCAAATCAGGCGGTCCATGGGGCGGGGTGATTCCATATCTGCCTTGCATTGCTTGATGGCACGCAACTGGTCCGGGGTTTCTCGATACGGGAAGGAGGCTTCAAATTGCCACATCCACGAGGAGTCTGCCGGGTGGGCGTAGCCGTTGTTGCTTTCTCGCTCGGCCTGAATTTCCAGCAACTGCGCAGCGTAGTCCTGAATAGCTTTTTCTGCCGCCTGGCAGGCGCGTTTCCAGCGGGCATCTCCCAGCTTTGAGAGCTCCGGCGTTTTTGCGCCTAACCCCACATATTTTGATACCAAGTGGGCTTGGCTAAGCGGTATGCGCAATAAAACTTCTCCGGCGTAGCGAATATGCAGCTCTTCTTCACCGGTTTTGTCGTCCTGCACAATGCCCACAAATTTTCCCAGACCGTGGGCGGCATGCACCACGTAATCCCCCGGCAAAATTTCACGCAGCGGTGCTTGCGCGCGCTCGCGGCGCATGCGTTCCTCGCGGTCTGCCTTGCGGCGGGCATGCGGGGTGGTGTAGCGGCCAAAGATTTCTGCAGAGGACAAGACGGCCAGTTTGGCTTGAGGTATGGTAAAGCCGAAGGGAAGGTCGCCGTCTCTGCTTTGCACGGCTGTCCACGCTTCGTCCTCTCCGCATATTTCCTCGAATCTGGCTTTTTCTCCCTGCTGCGGAAAGAACATGACGATGCGCCATTTTTCCTCCTTCCACTTCATGAGGTTGATGCGGGCTAAGGCTCGTTTGGCCTCTTGCATCACAAAGTCACCGCTATCAAAGGTGCCCAAGGGGGTGGCGTAGGTGGCAAAGGGTGTTTGCTGGGTCAGCTCTTCAATCTCCGGCACGGCATCCACAATGTCCGGCGGTGTCTCAAAAATCACCACGTCTCCCGGTACGCCGCTGCCGGGTAGACTGATAATCCAGTCTTGCGGGGCTATAAAATCCTTCAATAAGCGGTCTGCCGGAGGCTCTTCGAGGATGAGCTCTGCGCTTTCTATCTTTTTGGTAGACAGCTGGCTATCTATCTCAAAAATGCGGATGCTCTCCAGCTCGTCTCCAAAAAACTCCAAGCGCAGGGGCCAGGCTGATTGAAGGGGAAAAACATCCAGAATGCCGCCTCGTAAGCTCCATTGGCTGCGGGCTATCACTTGGTCCACGCGGTCAAATCCATGCTCTGTCAGCAGGGCGGTTAATTGCTCCGGTGGGTATTCATCGCCGGTGTGCAATGTGAGTATTTCTGCGCTGTCGCGGGTAAGGAGCGGGGCGGTTTGCTGCAACCCGGCTGCCGTGGTAATGATAACCGTGGGTTCTTTGTGCTCCGCGGTAATGGAATGCAGCGCTTCCAATCGTTCAGCGGCAAGGTCCGGGTCGCTCAGCCCGTTGTTGATGTGCACCTCTCGCTCCGGTACAAAAATACCCTTCGTGTCCCATACCGCAAGCTCTGCAGCCACACGCTCCTGGGTAGGCAGGCTATCTGCTATAGCCCAAATGCGGCGTCCGCCTTTGTTCTGAGCGGCCACTAGCGCCACCATAAACGAGAGCGAAGCAGGGCATACATGCGGGAAGATGAGCGGATTTTCTCTCGTGTCACCGGTGTGCAGCATCTTTAACTCGGCCTTAAAGGCGGAGTCTTTGCTTACATAACCGATGATGGATGGTAACATGCTTTCCCTTGGTAAACAATGACGCCGGAGAAACGGGGGTGCACCCCGTTTCTCCGGTTAATCTAAGTTGTTGTAAATAAAAGTTACAGGCGGATGGCGGCGCTGCTCCAGGTAAGACCGGCACCGAAGGTGACCATCAGGATGATGTCGCCCTTCTTAGCCTTACCGGCGCGCAAGGCTTCATCCAAAGCAATGGCGCAAGCTGCACCGGAGGTGTTGCCGTACTTCTGCAGGTTGATGAAGACGCGCTCTACAGGAATGCCAAGACGCTGAGCTACTGCATTAATAATGCGCAGGTTGGCCTGGTGCGGAATCACCAAGGATACCTCCTCGGGCTTAATGCCGGTGCGCTCAATGAGGGACAGTGCAGAGTCCTTCATGTGGGCTACGGCGTGGCGGAATACTTCGTTGCCGCGCATGGCCAAGGTGTACAGCTTTTCGTGGATGTTCTCCTCGGTGGTGGGAATGGCAGAGCCGCCGCCGGGGACCATGAGCAGGTCAGTCAGGGTGCCGTCGGAACCAATATCGGTGGCAAGCACGGCGCTGTCGCCCTCGATGCCGGTACCGGTGCGCAGTACTGCAGCGCCGGCTCCATCACCAAAGAGAACGCAAGTGGAGCGGTCCTCCCAGTTAACAATGTGGCTAAGCTTTTCGGAAGCAATGATGAGGGCGGTCTTGGCCTGGCCGCAACCAATGTACTGTACGGCGGTCTTCAAGGCAAACAGGAAACTGGAGCAAGCGGCAGAAATATCAAATGCAGCGGCATTCACGGCGCCCAAGTTAGCCTGCACATAGCATGCGGTGGAGGGCGTGAATGTATCCGGTGTTACGGTGCCCACGATGATGAGGTCGATTTCCTCTGCTGTTACCCCGGCTGCTTCCATGGCGCGGCGTGCTGCATGCGTAGCCATGTCGCTGGTTCTTTCTCCGGGGGCGGCAATGCGGCGCTCTTCAATACCGGTGCGCTCAATAATCCACTCGTTCGAGGTGTCTACCATCTTCTCCAAGTCGGAGTTTGTAAGACGGGTTTCCGGTACATAGGAGCCGGTGCCGATAAGAGCTACCGGAAGACGTTTGAAAGGCTTCGTGAGATCGTTCATAACGGTTGCATTCAATATTTTATTACGACTCTTCCCCTCAGGGAACGTGGGAATTATATCATGTAGTTAGAGTAAACGCTAGCTTTTTTTGTGGATAGGTGCCCATAGTGGCGATTTTTTTGCCGGAAAAGCCTGCCAAAATGATAGGATGTTGCCGTTTTTGCGTGAAAAACAGTAAAATGTCGCCGCTGCAGACCGGGGTTCTCATGTAGTTGTGCTCCGCGTATAAAGCTGCATGGCTTAACAAATTGTACTTTTCGCTAGGTTTCCTTTCTCTTGTTTTTTTCTGGTGGCCTAACATATTAGCGCTGTACAAGGTGGGTGAAATAGTGTATGCTTCGTTGCACGGAGATGATAACTATGGATAAAGGACGCGCATTGTTGCTGGATTTTTTTAGAATCTTTTTGTGTATCGGCGTATTCGTCTACCATTACACCCCGGAGCGCCCCAGTAGCGGTCCGTTGATGGTGAACGGATTTTTGGTGATGAGCGGCTTTTTTGCCGGCTTGTATATACGCCGGCGTTCGGTTTTTGATACGGTGGCCTTCTATACCTCCAAAGTACGCCGATTGGTGCCGCTGATGGTGGTGGCGCTCCTGATGGGGATTTTGTGGAAGGCCTATATGGGGCAGCTGCAAACGGCTTGGGTGCCGGAGCCGTGGGGCAAGTTCAGCATGACCCACTGGCTCATGTATTTCAACACTCCCATGTGGTATATGTCTGTGGAGTGCAGCATGCTGCTGTTGGTGCCGTTTTTCTATTACCTGAGCACCAAAAAGTACGGCATTTTGAGCTGTGCGTTGGTAACAACTGCCTTTACCTCCTATTTGTACCTGCTTATACCGGGTAACAATATGTTTGCCTCCGGCCTGTACTTCTCTTCCGTTGCTCGCTGTTGGCAGTTTGTGCTGGGCCTTGTGGCGGCCGACTTGTGCCTGCATTTGCAACAAAAGGGTGGTAAAGATTCTGCCCTGGTGCGTTATGCCACGTGGCCTGCTGCTGTTTTCTTTGTGATAACGGGTATTGCCTTTATGGTGCTTAAGCAAGAGAGTCACTTGGGATGGTTTAACTATTCCTTGCCCTTCGATTTGATGTCGACCTTCTTCTTTGTGCTGCTCATTCCGTGCCTGTATTTGGCAAAGATACAGTGCTCTGATGCCCTGGCCGGTAAGGTGAGCTACCTTGCGGCTTTAACCTATCCGGTGTACCTCACGCACGTGCCCTTGTTGGCCATGACAACGTATTTTGAGGAGTATCTGCCGTGGTTCGTTAAAAATCCCATGCCGGGGTATAGCTCAACAGCTTGGGCTGTGCTGTTGACCCTCATTATTTCCGTTCTCCTGTTGAAGGCCGATTCTTGGTTCCAACGTAAGCTTTCCCGTTAATACCGCACAGACGGATTTTTTGTAGAAAGCCCTGTTAAAGTTTTTAGTTGATAGCCCCACAAATAGCAATTTGTGGGGTTCATTGATGTGAGCGAAGCGAACGGAATTTAAGAGTCCGGAGGACGACAGACACATAGCCGGGGGCGCAAGCCCCCGGTATGGGGAAAAGAAAATCGGAGCCCCGAGGCGCCGGAGCGAACGCGACGGCAACGAGGGCCGACAGAAAGCGTGGCTCTTAACATGCCATGT
>JAEIGA010001100.1_pt1 | contig 41188 bp, 47 predicted proteins | sample 9270691 | NCBI WGS metagenome assembly JAEIGA01 (sample SAMN17057246, study PRJNA624740) | gut metagenome | biome: biome; isolation source: fecal sample | host: Bos grunniens | place: China: Xizang | collected 2019 | reverse complement strand
TATTCGGAAATCCACCTATTCCGTCAAACAGGGATGCCATTGTTGCATCTCTCTCATAATGAGAACAAAGTCTTTTTATAATCCATTTCCAAGGCGGCAGAGCAATCGAATTACCCAATGCCTTGTACCTTGCAGAATCGGATGTCTTTTTTACCTTGCCTTTACTGTCGATGTATTCACCTATGTCTGTCCATTCGTCAGGGAAGCCTTGAAGTCTTTCGCATTCCAATGGTGTGAGTCTGCGTACAATGTAGTGTGGTTTTTTGTACACAACCGCAGGTCTGTCGATGGTATTCAAAGTATAACAAGTACCTTCTTTCCATCCTTTGCCGTTGCACCCTGCCGTATCGGCTCTGTCTATGCCGTTACCTTGTAAGCAGATGACCGGCTCTCCTCCGTGTGTGCAAGTAAGTGTAGGAGAAATGTTCTCTGTAACATTAGCACCCGATTTACCGCCACCTTGGTCAACTACATAACAAACCGCACCCGGACCTTTGGCTATGCACGAAAAGGCAACTCCGTTTTCATCAATGCCAATATTAAACTTGGCATTGGCCCCTTGGTTGTAAGCACTTCTGTCCATTACTACGCAAGGTATGTGGTGTGGGTCTGTTGCACAATTCGTCAAACTCTTCGCTTTTTCTCCCGTCAATTGCTGATTGTAGCAATCAAGACCTTCAACTACTACAGGCACATTGTTGCCTCCCGTACCCATCTGACTCAACAAAGTCGGAGAAACATCCGTATACTCATTCGGCACTCGTCTTCTGTCACCGATGTCATAGCATTTATAAGCCACCGACATTTGGTTATCCCCTGCATTGGCTCGGAGAGTTCCCGATACATCCTCATATATGTGACCGCCTTCTCTTGATGCTATTCCCGGTTCAAGGCTTATGCATACACCCACAGATGCTTGTCCACTTACGGGATTTCCCGAAGAAAGACAAGGAGAAATTTTATCACTTGTAATCACATCCTGAAGCAAATGAAAGCTCATGCATTGTACTTTTCCATCTCTATCATATACTCCAATGCATCCTTGAGCATCGGAGGAAGCACCTTGCCTCTCCGTTCTGCTCTCCGAAGAATCCCCTCGCAAGCCTTTGCGGACAAATAATACTTCTTGGGCGCATCCACCTCCAAAATCTGCGACAAGTGCGATTCTACGGCGGCGTTGGGGGACTCCCCAAAACTGTGCATCGAGTATTCGCCAAGCAATGCTCCACCCATCTCCCACGATGCATCCGCTTGTACTCCATTTGTCTTTTGGAGGCATAGGTATAACGGCATCTTTGTCGACAATTTTGGCTGTTTCTTCGAGGACAATTCGGAAGTCTTCTCCTTTGTTGGAGCTGAATGCTCCGGGGACATTTTCCCACACCATGAATCTTGGTCGAATAGACTCACCTGACCTTCCATTTCGAACATCTCTATCTCTCATCTCCTTAATCAATCGTAACTGTTCCATAAACAAGCCCGACCTTTCTCCGTCAAGGCCTGCTCTTTTCCCTGCCACAGATAAATCTTGGCAGGGACTACCTCCTACAACACAATCAACAATAGGCACATCATAGCCACTTATTTTTGTTATATCTCCGTAGTGTATCATCTGTACCACCTCATTTTAGAAAGGCAGAGAATCATCCGCAGGCACAGGAGAAAAACCAAAGTTTGCAACATCGTTAGCCACATCATAAGGTGTTGTTTCCTCTGTGGTCTGCTCTTGGTTGTTGTCCTTGCTTGCAATCGGGAATCCTACCTCGTCAACCACAACCTCGGTTATGTAGATCTTCTGCCCATCCTTTTCGTAGTTCCTTGTCTGTATGCTACCTGCAATCTCAATGGGCTTACCCTTGGCAAAATACTTGCCGATTAGGTCTGCCTGACTTCTCCAAGCCACACAACTTATGAAGTCGGCATCATAGCCACCTTCAGCATTCTTAAATCTTCTCTGTACTGCAAGTCTGAATGAGCATACACTCACATCATTTGCTGTTGTTTTTAATTCAATGTCCGAGCAAATTCTTCCAGTTAAAAGTGCCTTATTCATCCTCTGTTACCTCCAGCTTTTTATCACACAAATTTGTCAGCAAACCACTAATAGCCTTTTCAACGGCAATAGTTCTGCTATTAAGACTTTGAATTGTACCAATAATATCAAGCTTATCCTTGGAATAATAATACCCTTGACTACAGGAGCAAATGGGAATACCCTCACATCTTGCCCTGTTGATGTGTTTGCGAATAGTAACTTCGCTTGTGTGAAACATCGTTGATATTTGATGATTGTTTACGGGACAGTTTTTGTCTCCGTTTCTTATAATGTAATTAACAACACTTTCATACATTTCCATTGTCAGCATCCTCCAACACTTCGCCTGTTTCTGCATCTACTGTGTAATCTGTAGCATCAACCACTTCATACATATCCTCGGACACTTCGTTTTTGATTGTTTCATCCTGCACCACACCTTTTACAAAGTCACTCTTAAGAGGAGCATATTTGAGACACTTCTTGAGAACCGTTTTTTTCGCCATTTCCTCAAAGTTTGTTGCCCAAGGAGAGAACGATGAGCTGTATGCCTTACTGTACTTCTGTGCGTGCTTTTTGACATCATCCATACTCATTACTTCAAAGCCGTAACCCCCGGACTTTGTCTTGAACATTGCATATACCTTTACGGGATTTCCTCTGTCTGTATCTGCAGGAATGTGTGTCAGCTTGGGTTCAAGACCAAACTCACATTCAAACTTGTCATTTTCATATACGATGTGTGCCTGCACCACTTCAACCTCACCGCTTCTGTATGCAAGGTCTATAAGGCCCTTGTATCCAAGCTGAAACTGTGCTTCAAGTGTACCTTTGTTCTGATATGGTAGTATGTAAGCCTGACCAAGAGGAGTATTTACTTCTAATCCTAACTGTGCTGATGACATCATCGCACCTAAAAAAGAGGAAGGAGTACAACTACCAAGTTTTGGGTTACTTGATATCGCAGTAAGCACCATCCTGCTGAAACGCTCGGGTGTTAGTACCGAAGGCAATGCCTTTGCTATCTCTTTTTCCATGCTCTTGACATAAGCCTGCATAGTTTTCTTCTCACCATTATTTGTGTTCGCTACCTGATTCTGAATTTTGTTAGACATAATTTTTATCTCCTTTTAAAATTTCTTCTATTTTGATTTTGTTCTTTTGCCGTTGCCCATCTGCAGTTTGAAGGCTCATAATTGCCATCATTGTTTACTCTGTCTATTGAAAGTCCATCTTTATAACCGTTAGATAATGCCCATTCTCGGAAGGCAGAATAATCGTTTTGCCATTCTCGGCAAATCGTTATGCCTCTTCCACCCCAATCCTCATATCTTCTGTGTTTAGGATTAGTACATCTTTGTATCATCTCCGCCCATACATAATATAGTTTTGAGCCTGTGTCTCCGTGTTTATAGGAAGGGTTCTTATTGCCTGTTTGCTTTGAAGCTGTCCTTGAAAAAGCCTCGGCACTTCGTTCTCTTCTTAAGCAATCACAAGAAGATGTATGCCCGGAATTTAATGAGTCAGTCGTTACACTCGTTGTATTCCCACAATCACACTTGCAAAGCCATCTTGCCTTGCCACTCTTTGTGTTTTTCAACCGAGAAATAACAACCAATCTACCAAACCGCTTTCCCATTAAATCAACAAACATTATTTCACCTCACTCACTTTGAATGTTCTTGTTGGTGTTTCCTTGTAATAATCCGTAAGGTTTATGCCCGGATTATCTTCTGCAAATCTCTTGTGGTCGAATGTACTTCTTATAGATGAAGTCCAAGAGACTCTGTACTTGTTGCTCTCTCCTTTTGAGGCCTCCCCCATAAACTCCTTAATTCTATTGGCACATTCATTCTTCAGCTTTTTATAGTCCTCTTCCAAAGATGCCAAATGCTTATACTGTTTTAAGTCCTCTTCATAAGCCATAAGACTTACTGTATCTCCGTTGGATTCGGGATAGATAGCTTTGATTGTTTCGCTTGTGGAGTCAGAGCCATCAACCATAGGTGCATTTCCCGACTTCACATATTCCCAAAAGTCTGCTTCCGACTTTTTAAGAGCTTCAATTTCGCCCTCGTCTCTCTCGATTACAAACCACTTAAATTCCACACCGAGTATAAGCACTCCCAAGTACCATCTCTTGCATCCCGTTACCATTAAATAATGCATACATTGACAGTAGTAATTTTCGGGATATTCTCCGTTCTTAAACTTCTTAAGATTCAATACCGATGTGGTCTTTGCTTCAAAGCCTGCATCCTCACCCACAATCATTCTGTCTACATTCGCATGGGCAAAGGGTATGTCGGGATTTATAAGTATGTTGTTTTCTCTTCGTACCTTCTTCCCGGTCTCTTCGGTAAACCTTTTTGCTACATAATCTTCAAGGTCTCTTCCGAGTCTCATTGCCTCGTTGTCCTCTTTAGGTGGAATCTTACCAAGCTTGTCTGCCCATACCGTATAAGGTGAAGAATAACTGTTCATACCAACTATTGCAGAGGCATCAGAACCACCGATTCTTTTCCTTCTGTGTTCAAGCCATTCTTCGTGCGGCATATTCTTTGTGGGGATTTTAAATAAATTCTTATACATAATTTACCTCCTCATATGATTTTCTGTGTAATCCTTGCATTCATCTATGCAATCTTCGCAGACTATTTCATCACCGATGACAAAGCAGATGTCGGTTCTTATGGGTTTGTCACACCAAGGACAGATGGGCAACCCTTTTACCCAATTCTTTTCTGCTCTCTCCTGCTCTGCATCGTGCCGGGCGAATGCATCATAATTGTCAGGACAATTCATATTGCTTCTTCATCCTTTCTCTTCCAAACTCTATAAGAGCCTTTTTTACTTCTTCCTCTCTTGCTTTTCTTTCCTCTGCCGTAAGGATAGGCTTGTGGATTCTTGCAATGTAGTTTTTACCTCTCGATTCTGTAATAATGTATTCAGGCATCTGTTCCACATCCTTTAAGCATTGAGTCAAGGACTTCCATTGTTATGCCCGACTTTGCAAGCTCCTTACCCTTCTTCTCATAGCTTCTTAATGAATACAGATATTGCCGCCTGCGATTTCGCACATATTCTTCTCGTTTTGCAAGCTTAACAAGGTCCGACTCCTGAAGTCTTTCGATTTCCCTTTCCACTTGCTCATCTGTTAAAAATAACTTTGTAGCCATATTTACCCCCCTAAAAACACACCCAACTGATAATGCACAATGTTGTCATTACGAACCCGTTGCAAAATACATCCGCTGTTGAACCCTTATCTACCGAACTAACCAACCTTAATGCCATGATAATCTCTGCGAGTATCATCATAATTTTAAGTGCCATATTTACTCCTCCTCTTTTGTTTGATGTATTTTATACATCTTAATCGGCAAAAAAAATAGACTCTTTTTCTTTCAGGGTTGTAATATTCAGTTCTTCGCAAAGAATATTAACTTGTGATGTATTAAAAAACGCATCACCTTTAATACAATTTCGGAAACCCGCACGAGATAGTCCGCACTTTTTTGCAAGATAACCCTTCTTCTTGCCTGAATCTTTAATTTTCTTTTCTAACTTTGTTTCGTTGGTCAATTTTCCACACCTCCTCTTTTGTTCGCTTGATGTATTTCATACATCGCCCTTATTATAAACACACTTGTATATTTTTGTCAATACTTTTTTTAAATTTTGTAAAAAAATATTGCATTTTATGCATCAAGGGTGTAAAATAAGCATGAAAGGAGGGTTTAAAATGGAAATAGGTGATAGAATAAGAAAACGAAGAATGGAATTAGGTTGGTCACAAAGAGAATTAGCCAAAAGAATGGGATATAGTGATAACTCGACTCTCGCAAGAATAGAACAAGGTAAGGTAGATGTTTATCAAAATAAGGTTGTTCAATTTTCAGAGGTATTGGGTGTTTCTGTTGCCTATTTGATGGGTTGGCTTGACGATGAACAAAAAAACGACTTCATTGCTGAAGCCGTTTTAAAAATGCGTACAGATGAAACCTTTGCGTCTGTGGTTGAAAATCTGCACAAGCTTGATAAAGATAAATTAGAAACAATAAATCAGATGCTAAATACTCTTTTTAAGTAATTTATGTATCAAGTCAAGGAGACTTATATCATTGCACTTATTTAAGCAGAAATTTATATTCCTGATAAGTAATTCTTTAGCTTTATCCGGTGTTAATTCTTCTTTGGTAATTTGCTTCTCCATAAGTTTCTCCTTTCTAAATCCGAGACAATATTTACTTTCTTAAATGGTAACAGATTTTCTCGAATTTTGATACAAGCAATTGTTGGAAGTTTTTCCTTGATGCAATCATACAAAATTTTACATAAGAAATACAGATTCAAATTTAATTTTTAAGGGTTCAAATTTGGTTTGAACCGCACAAAAGATAAACCAATAATGATACTATAGGAGTCCAAAAATGAACTACCAAAGATTAAACAACGCAAGAATCAAACTCGGTTGGAGTATGGAAAAAACTGCAGAGGAAAGCAATATTCCGTTGCAGACAACCAAGAATGTTCTTACGGGAAAATCCCGAAATTCCCGTACCGATACCGTCAAAGCATTAGCCGATGCCCTTGGTGTTCCAATTGCAGAGGTATTTGCAGATGAAGAAATATTAGAAGAAGAGGTTATTGAAGAAATGGAAAATAAGGTTATACAAGAGAATAAGGCTGACGAAGTTTCCGTACTTGCCCTTAAGGAAATCTACGAATATCAGATTACCTTAATGAAAGAAGCTAATCAAGAACACATCAAGAATATCCGTGAGCATTACGAAAGACACATTACGGACCTTGAAAAGCACATAGTTGACCTTGAAAAGCACTACGAAAAAAGACTTGCCGATAAACGAGAGCATATCGACACCATTATGCTTGATAAGAGATGGTTCAGATTTGCATCCGTTTTTAGTGTTATAGCCTTGCTCGGTGTATTTTTCTTCATTGAATTTATGACACCCGGTCACGGTTGGTTTACTTTTGGAAGATAAGGGAGAATCAATATGGAATTTTTTTCTTTTATAATTATGATAGTCCTTGCCATAGTTGCTAACTATGCAAATGACGAGGCCGACATTGGTGAGGAAGAATACATGACTTTTAACCCTACGGCAAAACACTTATTTGAAAAAGAAAACATACATTATTATGATGTTGATACATACATCCAAGAACACATAATTCCCAGTTATCAGCATTCAACATTATACTATAGAATTAAAAACTATCAAAACAAGGAAGAAGGATGCTTGCCACTAATTATAATTATAGGTCTTCTCTCTGGATTAAATGCTTTTGCTTTTATAAGAAATGATTTGCTAAGTCCACTTCCTGCATTTTTAATATCACTTGGCATAAATATAGTCTTGTATTTTTTTGTAACTCTTTTATATCATCATACACCCATTTTCAAAAAAATCAAACTAAAAAACTACAGTGATGTGTGCAATGTATACTATGTCGGGTATCATTATAAATATTTAAAAAGCATTGAAGAATCAGTTATGTTTCGGTACTTTTTTAGAAAAATATTAAGTGGAATTGCTATGATAATATGCTTGCTAAATATTTGGTCAACAGACATTTAAAACAGTCCCACCTATACTTACAATAATACCCCCAAAAGATTGATAGTACACTTATGAAAGGAGAATTATATGTGGAGAGAATACCCAAAGTTTCAACCTAACGAAATATTGAAATATAAAAGGAAATCCCGTTCCGATGACCCATCACTCACTATCGAGGAAGTTTTGGCACAACATGAAGAAAAAATCAGCAGATGGGTATCGGAGAATTTGGATGCTCCTATACCGCCCGAAAATTGCTATGATGAGGTGGTTTCGGGAGAGAGCATCAGTAGCAGAAAAGAATTCCAAAAATTACTCAAGAGAATTGAGTCACCCGATGTGTCTGCTGTTGTGGTCAAGGATTGTGCCAGACTTGGGAGACCGAATACTGAAGAAATCGGAAAAATAAGCAACCTTTTCCGCTATACCTCTACTTATATCATTTCGCTTGAGCCATATAAAATATTCGACTTGAGAGACAAATGGGACCGGGAACAATTCGAAAGGGAAATGATGAGCAACAGGGATTTCCTTGACTATACAAAGAGCATTCTTGGTTCAGGAAAAGAAACCTCTTTGCGAGGCGGGAACTATATTAACGGTGTTGCGCCCTATGGCTACGAACAAGCATGGACATATGAAGGCAAAAGGAAAAGACCTACTCTTGCCATCGTAGAAGAAGAAGCGAAGGTGGTAAGACTCATATTCGATTGGTATGTTAATGAGGGTATCGGTGCTACGAAGATATGCCAAAGGTTAAATGGTATGGGATTCAAAGCAAAGAAAGGTGGCTTGTGGAAAAAGTCAAGTGTTATTAACATACTCAAGAATGAGCATTATACGGGCAAGGTGGTAATCAAAAAACATATAAAGGTTAAAACTGTGGAAGACTCTCAAATCGTCACACGGTGTATTTTTAATAAGGATTTTGAGATTGTGGATGGCAAGCACCCTGCAATCATAGACGAGGACATATTCTATAAGGCAAATAAAAAAATACACAAATATCCTTCGGTAAAGCCAAACGAAACACTACAGAATCCCTTTGCATCAATTCTTAAGTGTGAATGCGGCAAAGTAATGATACGAAGAAAAAACAGAAACACATTCCGTTATCTGTGTGACGAGCAAATGTACTGCGGCAATGCATCAGTAAGTGAACAAGAGTTAATTGATGCCGTTGTAGAAGAGTTGAAGAAAAACCTTAAAAACCTCTCGGTAAAGGTTACATCGGATGATGCAACAAAAAAAGAGAAACACCTTGAGTATGTTTCCCTTCTTAAGAAAAAATATGTGGAATGTGAAAATAAAGAGCTTGCCCTTTGGGAGAAATACACCGAGGAGCAAATGCCCAAACAAGTCTTTGATAAGCTCATAAAAAAGAATACAGAGGAGAAACAAGCCATCGAAAGGGAATTGGAAATAGCCACAAGCAATACTCCGTCAAGTATTGACTACCAAGGTGCTGTTGCAACCCTGCACGAAGCCATTGATTCACTTAACAGCGATTCTGTTTCTGCCTCTGCAAAAAATAAGGCACTCAAGTCTGTTGTAAACACTATCACTTACAAAAGACCAAAGTCACAAAATATCAAAGCGGAAGGTGCTACCGGGAAGAATGGTTGGTATGTTTATCCCTTTGAAATTGATATTGACCTTAAATTTTAATAATTCTCTTGTCTTAATTCGAAGTAACTTTGAGGATGATTGCAAACAGGACATACATCAGGAGCATCTGTTCCTTCCATAATGTGTCCACAGTTTCTGCACTCCCACTTGGTTACTTCTTCTTTTTTGAAAACTGTTCCGTTTTCAAGATTCGCAAGCAATGCTCTGTATCTCATTTCGTGTTCTTTCTCGATTTCAGCAACCTTACGGAACAATTCAGCTAACTCGGGAAATCCCTCTGCTTCAGCATCTAAAGCGAATTTAGGGTACATCCATAAGGTACTTGACCATTCATAAAAGGGTACTTTATGGATGTACCATTTTTAAACTATATATTGTGATGTGTGGTATTATTATACACTCATTTACATAAAATGTAAAGTGTTTTACTGATATTTATAAGGTATGAAAGTAATCGTGTTTGCTTCGACATTTACCAATATACTTGGACTGGATAACACATCTCCACTTGCTACCGGGAATGTTGATGCCACTTCAGTATCAGTTGACAAGTATGCGGCGCTTCTTGAGTTTTTATCAATTTTCATCTTTGCCCCGTTCCCCGATGCTTTCATATATACAGTAACTTCCCCTGCACTTGTACAAGTGAATGGAAGGATGTTATAACTTATTGGGCGTGCATTGTCATAATCAAGCACATTTCTGTTGCTGAAATTTGTGCTTAATTCACCCACACCACCCATCGAAGTCTGCAGATTCGATACCGTTTCTGATAAACCTTCAACATTGCTTCCCAATGTCTCTGCCGTTTCTTTTAATGTGTCTACATCACTCTTTATGCCATTTACTGTGGTATTTGTTTCACTCAACTCTGTCTTTAAAGCATAACCCGATAAGTCAAGGTCATCAAGAGATACTGGTGCGGCCTGATTATTTAATGCAGTTTCCAATGCCGAAAGTCTGTTATAAACTTCGGTTAAATCTGCACCCTCGCACATCTTCATCCAACACTCTCTGCCTTCTTCTGTATCTTCCGTAGGTGCAACACCCACTACAGTTTTCTTTGCCACCCAAGATGCTCCACCATAGAATACCAAGTCAAGCATTTCGTATGTAGTTTCTGCATTGTAATTGCCCTTGGGCATAATTAAAATTCTTCCTGCTGATGCCATTTAAAATTCCTCCTTTATTCTTCGTATAATATCCATTGTCCATCTACAACTCCCGGAGCATAAGCATTTCCGTCAACTGTAGATATATATAATTTTCCTTGATACATAACTATGTCACCTTTGTTATATGCATCGTGCGCTCCTGCAGGCTGACTCCACTCAACATAACCTTCCTTTGTAAGACCTATTGCCACATAGTGCGAAGGTGTCTCACTCGGTTTCCAATCTGCTTGAGATGTATGGGCCTGCACCACCTTGTACAACTGTGGGTCTCCTACACCATTTACACCATCTGTAAAGTAATCTCCTGCAGAATAGTTTTTGCCTACCTCATATTTGGGATATATGGTAGCAATCTCAAGTGCCTGCTCGTCAGTTACACTTGCTCCGAACATCTGTACAGCTCTTCTTAACTGTTCAAGAGCCTGTATTGTTTTCTCTTTATACATTTACACCATCTCCTATCAAAGCGTTTACTACATCTTCAATGGTAATATTGTCACTACCTGATAAATTTATATACTTATATGGTGTATCAATGTTGGCAAGTATTGTAAAATCTTTAACGGATAATTGCCCGTATTGGTCATCTCTTCCTGTTTCGGCATATGTATAAATCTTAATAACATCGTTATGCTCAACAGTTACGGGTAGTTCAAATGTGCCACCATCTAAAGTTTCTATATCGGTTTCAACATATATTTTCTCTTCGTTTTTAAAAACCTTAAGGCAAGGGTTATTTGTCCAACCGCTATCGGCAACCCTTGTTTCAAACGATAAAATTATATCGCCGGAGTTAATCGCTCTAAACGATGAAAAGTCTTCATCCGGTTCTGCTATCTTATTCGTACTTGCTACTGCCAAACTTACACTCGGAGAATTAACCAATATAGAACCTACATTTTCATCTAAATTCCAAGGAATGCGATATGTCCTTGCCTCTTCAACACCTTTGTAAAGTTTGGTGATGTCTTCCGTATGTGCCGAAATAGTCTCTGTATGGCCCTCGGTAGTCTCTTCCAAAGATGCAATCCTCGGTGTATGGTCTTTGGATATTTCTGCCAAATCATCAAGGACTACACCATTTCTGGCAAGCCACTCATCAACCACTCTGTAGATTTCCGTAGCAAATGTGTACTTCTGTCCTTCAGCTTCAAGCTCTCCAGTTTCCTCGTTCACCTTGAATGTAAAGGAAGGACTCACATACTCAACCTCTCCTGTAGTGAAGTCAACATTGAATGCCGTATATACTCCCTGAAGTCTTGCTTCGTCAAGCACCTCTCTGCTACCTTCCATTATAGCCTTGGCATTAAGTGCTTCGCTCTTGGCCACATTGGAATAGTATTTTGAGTTATCTGTATCTTCCCCTGCTCTTACCCCGGTGCCGCCCATTGCATAAGACTTTGACAGTTCTACATTTCCATTGAGGAATAGCTTCTTCAAAATATCTGTTTCGTAGGTAGTTCCATCTGCATAATAAGCATAGAACAAACAATCACTTGCAAGCTCAATTCTCTCAAGTCTTTTTGCATAAGCCTTTTCTGCCTTGATAATGAATTCCTCAAAGCCTGAAAATGTGGTCTTCATTTGTTCGCCATCGTCATTGGCATAACTCTTGCTTACCTCCAAAGCAAATTCGGGTGCCGCAAGAACACTCTGACTCTTTTCTGTGCTTGTTTCTATAAGCTTAATCTGTACTGGTGTGATTCCTTCCACAGTAATAGGTGGCAGTTCACACACAACCTTGTTGTCCACAATTTCGCACTTGTAATAGCTTGGTTCATCTGCACCGGGATAAAACAAGTATGCAAATGCAACCACACCCTCCAAAGGAAAGTCAATCGCATCTCCGCTTGCCATAAGGCTTACTTCAACTACCCTTGAAAGCCTATCCGCAGTTTGGACTCCCTGAAGCAAAAACTGTGTACCGTTCTTGTGGACATCAAGTGTTTTCCTATATGTTATTTTTTCCACTTATATCATCCTCCTTTGTTTTTAATTATATGGGTGTTTGGGGGTTTTTTCTAACCCCCACACCCTTTTTGGATTATTCCATTACTCCAATAAATCTCAAAAATGCTTTAAGCTCTCTCCATTGGTTGTATATTGCAAAGCCTGATACATAAGATGTTGACTTTAAGATTTCGTCAACTGTTCTCATAGATAATCCTTCTTTACCCCAATACTCATATGCTTTAAATGCACTTTCAAGCCATACAGTATCCGTTCTTGATGAAGAATATCCCTGAAGTTTGCTAATGATTTCCTTAAAGTATGGTATCTTGCTGACAATAACCCAATCCATCAAAAAGTCTTTAACAAACTTATATTCATCCTCTTCGTCATCATTGCCGTAGCGGAATGATTCTACAAGAGCATTTATTGCTGTGTTGGCAACACTTGTCATCGTGTAAGCCAATAAAGTCATAGAAAGGATTTTAGCATTTTTCTTAAGTGCTTCCTTTTTGCCATATTTTTTGGAATCCAAATGAGTTTGATATGCCGCCTCAAAAACCATATTGTATGCAACCGTCATTTCCGATGCAAACATTGTAACCATTTTTGCACCAGTATCAGAGCTTCGCATAAGGTCACTCTTGGTTAATGGAGAATCAACAACCTGTGTTTCGTAGATTACATCTCGGAGCTTTTCGGCAACAACTTTGTAGAATTCTTCGCTTCCTACCTTAAGGTCTTTTCTCTTGGCTCTTACCTCAAATTCGCAGGCATTCCACAACATTCCCCAAGTGCGCTCATCCATCCACTCTGCACCCTTCAAAGACCAACTTGTAGCCTTTTCACCCAAAGATTCATCGTGTAGCATCTTTGTTGTTGTACTTGATGACACACCCGTCTCAAAATATCCTTGAGATTTCAACAAGGCTATTCCGCAATATTTCTTTGCCTTTTCGACACCCTTCTGCGCCCCAAAATCCTTTACATATAGAAAAGATTTTAAAAGGTATTTAGGCGGCACCTTAACCATTGCCTTAAGGTAGGCCGTAGGCTGAAGTAATGTGACACTTATACTGTTACCTACCATAGCAACCTTGGTGTGTTTGAATATCTTGGACACAAAGCCCAATCGGGATGATTCGTGCTGACCATTTAAGTCTTTAATAAGGTTGTTTACATATGTTGTAGCACCTTCGCCAAAAGCCTTTTCCAAAGATGCTGTTACCGAAATTTCCTTGCCGTTTTCGTTTTTGCCCTTGAAGTTGTACCATCTCGCAATATCGAATACAGACAAAGCATAAGCATTGTATATGGAAACCATATTCATATGATTTGCAAAGATTTCAAATATGTCTCCGATTTCTATACTCTGCTTTGCATTTGGATTTCTTTCCTTGCTAAATCCATAGTTAAGTATTGAGAACATGCTTGCCTTCTTATCTCTTATCTTGTCTATATTAAGAGTATGAGGACTTACTGTTATGGGGAAGTAATTCTCTACATTGAATTTTTTAATTCCGTATAGTGCCATACTTACCGCATTTCCCCATTCAGAGCCTTTGGTGTTCATATAGTTTTGAAGAGCATCGGCAACCTCCATCTGTTCCTTGGTAAGAACACTTGTGATTTGCTTTACTATGCCTTCATCGACAATGGTGTTGTCAAGGTTCTTGTTTACTTTAACACTAAACTTGCCTTCCTTAAAGCCTTTGATGGTCATACCACCACCATCTTGTATGTTGCCTTTTTCATCTTTGTATGTCAGCTTGTTTCCTGAAGCATCCTTACCATACAAATGTCTTCGAGCATCCTCCTGCTTGGCCACACAATACAATGTCATTATATAAGACACGGGCATTGTAACTTTTGTTGTGTCCTTTTCTCCGGGCAGTTTAACCTCAAATGTCTTAACCTCTGTTCTCCAATCTTTAGGCTTATACTTCTTATACTTCTTGAGCAATTCAGCAGTAAAATCCATAACCTCTTGACGATTAAATGTATTCTTGTCCTGCGAATCTCTCAAACCATCGAGGAATTCCATAGCCGCATCACCGAATCTCTTGAATGCATTAACCGGGAGAAGATTGCTCCAATTGAAGAAGTTCTTTATTTCTTCTATGCTTCGAAGGTATTCTTGGCGGCTACCAAACACATTAGTTTCTTTAACAGTTTGCATCGCAAGGTCTGTCACTCGTTTCTTATGCTTGTTTGCAAGTGCCTTGTCTGCGACAATTGCCCAATGATTGATGCTCTTTACCATTCCGTTCAGAGTCTTAAGGTGGTCTGTACTCATCCTCTGCAATACAAAAGTTGTTTCGCCCTTTTCCACAAGAATATCAAGGCCCTTAATCATTTTCTTGATGTCTTCAATCGCATCTGTATCTAAAGCAACAACACTACTATCGACAGTTCCATCAGATGCTTCTCTTAATATCTTTTCGGCATTTTCAAAAAGCTCCACCGCATCTTGAATTGCCATTTTTAAGGAAACTACATCTGCCTTTCCTGATTTCATAGAATGTACTTTGCTCAATGAATTTTCTGTGGCTATGTCGGATTTTGTAGGCAATCCTCTTGCATCCTTCTTCGTTCCATCCATACCAAGCAACTGCTTTGAAGAGAAATCAATTGCATTAAGGAGCTTTATGACAACAGGCTTAAGCGAATCAGGAATATGAACATCCTTGGAATTGGTAGTAAGCTTTTTATTCAAGGACATTACTGTGGATGTCATACTCTGTATAACTGTCTTCCTCTCTGCTCTTTCCTTAAATCCTTCCACCATAGCCTTTCCGTGTTCCTTGGCTTTCTTTACATCTCTGTCTCTCCGTTCACGAAGTTCTTTTGCAAGCTTGGTGTGCTTTTCTCTGTCCAACTTCTTTTGCTCTTCAAGTCTTGCCTTATGTGCTTCCCTTGATTCCTTCATAGCTTGACGATGCTTAAAGTTAAGGAGTTTTATTTGCTTGTCATACTTATCTGCCGTGGTTCTTATAGGAGATACATTCCAATACTGATTGTAAATCTCATTGGCAAGCCACCTCTTCTGTTCTTCCGATTCATATTCCATAATGGTTTCGGAAGCATCCTGCAAGCTACCTATGATTTCATAAAGTTCGCTTACCATATCTCCATCGTTGATGTCAGCATCGAATATGTCCGGGTACATACTTGCCCATTCCTGCCATTGTCTGTCTAAAGATACCGCATTATCCGTAATGACAACCTTCCCGAAGAAGTATCTGTTCCAATTGTTGCCGAATGCAGATTGTGCATCCTTCTTCTGTGACTCGGACAAGGATATTCTCGACTTTCTTATCTCCTTAAGAATCTGTTTGGAATAGTCATCAACCATCACTTCAGGCTTTGCTTTCTCAAGCATTGCATCAGCAATTTTGTAGCATCTCTCAAACACTTCTTCCCAAGTAAGATGCTCGGAATGTGCAATGAATGAATAAGCATCTTTAAGAGCTTTCATAAGTTCAACCTTATCCATATTGCTATTGGCTATCTTACGAAGATGCCCTGCAACTGCACCAAGCTGATTTTCGTTGAAATAATTTCCTTTGGTGACTTTCCTTTCGAGTGCAAGTCTTTCATTGAGCCTTTCAACCTCTGCCTTCCACTTCTCGTTTTCCTTAAGCAGACGGTCTCTCTCTCCTACAAGGTCATATACATTGGTGTCTTCTCGGTCGGAATACTTGATGTCATCCTTCTTATAATGTAAATCCTTGACATCTTTTTCTTTATGTGATACAATATCCTTGATGAACGGAATATCATGCGTGAAGGTCACTATACGACCGAATCCAACTTGATACTTTCCGTTCATTTTCTTTTTGTCATAAACCACCTCGTTGTTTTTTAGGTAACTCGACAAGTCATCAGGTTCAAACTGGGTTACAATTATGTTGTAATAACCGTCGTTGTAGCCGTTCATATACTGCCGATATTTGTAATTTTTTATTGTATCCTTATCACTTGCAAAATCAATAGAAACAACAACCTTCTTGTTGACCTTGTTGTAGAAAGATACCACCATAGCATATCTGCCGTTCTTTTGAAGAACAATATATGCAGGGTGTCCCATTTCCTTTGAAATTTTTACAACATCATCCACCGAAAGATTATGTGGTCTTGCATCACCGTATGAGATGCCATCTTCCTCTTCTTCCATATTCTGCCTTATATGTTCAACTTGAGCCGCCATGGGAATGTGCATTACATTAAATTTACCTTCAGAATGTTCACGCACAACATCAATAAAGAATTCAGGTGTAGTTGCTCTCATTGGTATATATGAAGAATCTTCAAGCACTCCATTTTGTGCTTTTTCAAGCAAATCACGAAAGTCTGTCTCGGTCAATTCTTCGGCTTTTTTTATGTTTCCTTCCCTATCCGCATACCTCATATCCTTATTCTTTGTGGGATTAAGATTAGAAGTAAACTTTGCCTGTTCGGGGTCAAATATGACATACTGTTGCCCATCGTTGAATTCCCCTATAATACCATCATACCCAGCAAGCCTCAAAGCCCTGTTTGCCAAATCGGGGCTGGCAAATATACTCTCGTTTGGTGTGTTCATCTTCGCATTCAAAATATCACGAAGTAATCCAAACCCCCAAAGTCTTATGCGGTTAAGTTCGCTATCTGTTACACCGTACTGATGCTTTAACATTCTGCATAGATTGTCCCACTTTTCGTTTGTTTCGACTTCCCCTTTTCCGGGAAAGAAATCCACAATATTGAGATAATATGCCTCAACTTTGCCACCTCTTGCCTCGGCATAATCTTCGGCATAATACTTACTGTCGGTAAAATATGAACCCGCACCATAAGCTGTTATTCCGCCACTTCCTCTTCGTGTGTCGAATACATTACCTACAGTACCCCCGTGATACACTACACGAAGTTCCCCTTTGTAATTCCTCACCTTTGAATCCTTGAAGAATTCCTGCTGTGCCTCGGTTAAAGTGTTGCCTTCAGAGTCTCTGTCGCTTCGCTTTAAGTTCACTTCTTCAGCAGATTCCAAAATATTAACCTTGGTTACATTATCAATAGGTTTCTTGATAGCTTCCCTTGTTGACTTGTCCATCTTCATATCACCGGAAAGGAATTTCTCGGTTACCTTTCTCTGTGCATACTCTTGGTCAGCTTTAACTTGAGGGTATCTTGCAAGCTCATCGTTGAGGATTTCAAGAACAGATTCTTCCTTGAATATAGGCTTTATTGCCTGCTGTTCAATAACTTCTCCTGTTACGTTATCAACCATCTTTCTATCGATAAGGAGCTTCCAATAGTTTGCATCGTTTGTAAAGTCGGCTTTTTCGTGAGAGAATTTAGGTGAAAGTCCTCTTTCTGCACACAGTTTTAAGTAAGTGTTGGCGGCATTCTGCATAGCCATATAGCCACCATACATTATGCCGTACTTCTTCTTTGCCTCTTCGTTGGAAGGATTCTTGTTTTCATACTCTGCAATCTGTCTTGCCTCTGCAATGTCAAACCACTCGGAGAATTTGGGTGCTTTCTGCCAATTTTTATCCTTCTTAAGCTCCACACCATATCTGTCTGCTTGAGCCTTTGCATCCGCATCGGAAAGCTTGGATTCACTCTGATATGATTGATAACTCTTCCATTCGGGAATATGCATAAGTTTCTTTACTGCCTTACTCATTCCCGATGCATGATAAGGAATAACCATATCAATGTTTGTGTCTTCCAACAGCATACGAATCTGTGCATCATCTATACCTATGCAGATAATACCTGCAGTTTTGTGGTATTCTTTTCGAAGTTCTGTCGCAACCTTGTATGCCATACCTTCCACATCGTCATAACCGAGCTTGCCATTAAATACCCTTTCGGGAATGACACTCATGTTAATCATATCCCCGGTATTACCAAGAAGTTTTACATAGTCAGGCACTTTAGTGTAGCTCTGTCTTTTTGCACCTTTGGTGGAAAGTTCGATTGTTGCCGCAATGTAGTCAAGCAAATGAATTACTTGGAAATCCGACCAAGACTGTGAGCGAAGACCATTCTCCTCGTTCATCTGTGCAATAAGGTTGTCACCAATTGAGTCGGAGTCACCTGCTCTCCACCACACATCACTCTCAAGTCCTTTGGAATGTGTAGCATTACGGACAAAGCTTGTGTATGCATCAAATATATCTGCGTGATTCTTTGCAAGGTTTTCCAAACCTTCGGCACTTGTAAAGTCAACCGCTTTCATTTTAAGTGCGGCATCAAGTTCCGCTTGTTCCGCTTTGCCCAGCTTGTATTCTGCCTTAACCTTTTTGCCTGCATCTCTTATGAAGTCTGCATCCTTTTTGTACATCGCATTCTTCGGTGCAGTAAGTGCATCAAGTGTGGCATTGTTTTTGCCCTTAAGGCCCTTAGGATTCTTTTTGGCAAGAATCTTTCTCGCATCCATTTCAGCTTTTTCTATTTTCTTCTTTGTGGATGCATCCTTGCTTGCAAAGAAATCTCTTATTACAAATTCTTTATTGTTAAGGAATTTATTTATCTGCACAGGAGCTCTCATTCTCGTAGATTCCACATAACACAAAGCACAAGCTATTTCAATCTTTCTTCCTTCTTCCTGAATCTTCATCAGTTCATCACGGATGGCTATAGATTCCTCTTTCGAAAGATTCTTATTAAGTGCCTCCTGCAATGTTGTCTGTATTGTCTGCTGAAGTAATCTCTTACGGCACAATGTAGAAAAGTCAAGGCTTACCTTATACAAAGAGTCGTTATTCGGCTTTACGGGATTAAATGCTCTGTCATTGATGTCAGCATCCCAAGAATAATCCAAAGCTTCAAGACTCAATTCGTCTTTTGTGATTATTTCTACGGCTGTGTCTATCAGGTCAAACAGTTCAGTTATCTGCTTGTTGGTTATGCCTATAATGTCCTTGTGTTTAAGGAGCATATCACGATATATCTCCTTATCCGCTTCCATTGCTCTGTACTGGAAGAGCATTTTTCCATCTTCGTCTACTGCTTCCGATAATTCCGTTAAATCATATGAACCTATTGATGTAATCTCGCCATCAGCAGAAGCATCCTCAAAAGTTTCAACTTCGCTTGCACTTTCCTCCGTAGCACTCGATTCAAGAGACTTGTTATAGCTCTGCACATCACGGAGCATATTGTCCCACATTATCCGCATAGCCTCAAATTCTTCCTTCATTTCCCTCAAGGCTTCCGCTTCTTTGGACTTTGATTGGTTCTTGTATGAAGATAAGAATTCGTCTATCCAATCAATAACCTTCTGTATTAAATCCTTTATCTTTTCTGCCAAATTCTTCTGCTCGTCTGCAGGCAAAGACTTAAACATTGCCTTGGCTTCCTCACTTTGGGCAAGCATATCCTCACAAGCTCTTGCCACAATTTCGTCTATGGCATCTGCTTCTGTATGCTTTCCTTCTTCGGGATGCTCCTTGTCAAGTCTTGCAATCTCATCGGCTATAATATCATTCTTGGTCATCCCTTTGTATTTAGGTGATTTTACCAAAGTATCAAGCACAAGGTTGGACAATATACTAAAACCTTCAGGAGATTTCACTCTCATTTCGTGAGTAAGTTCGTGAGATATGGTAGTGATTATAGAGTCTTTGCCAGTCCATAATGTTGTAGACTTTCCTGCATATACATCCACATATGTCATATCCTTGGTTACATTATATGCACCATTGAAGGATGTTTCCTTATACAGAAAAGATACATTTGAACCCAATGCCTTGTACAAGCCTTTGACAAATGTAACCGCCTGCTTTTCTCTGCTGTTAAGTGTGTTCCAATTCACCTTACCCGGAACATACTTGTCCCCATAATTGAATATGGAATCGTTTATTGTTCCTCTCTTAACATTTTTGGCCATTGCTCTTATTTCGGCATTGGCTTTTTTCATTGCCTGACTATTGGCAATTGTTAACCCGGTATATATAGATAGTGCAGATTCGGTAGAAAGAACACCCTTGTTTTCCAACACTTGCTCTTGTGTAAAGCTTTCGGGATGCTTTGCATACTCACTTACAAGGTTAAAGGAATTGGCAAAGGCTTCTATGTTTGTTTCGCCATCATATGTCTGCAAAAAGAGAGCCGATTCTTCCGCACTCATTCCTTTTACATAATCAGCCACACCTTCGGTGTTTTCGTTAAGCACCTGAATGCCGTTTTTGCTACCCTTAAGGGTGTTTGCTTCTTCCTTGGATATTGTTCCACCCAAGATTTTTTTGCTGATTATGTTGGCAATTTCGGATGCACCCTCATCCTCACCAAGTTCTGTGAGTCTTTCGGTTACTCCTTTTAATGTTTCTCCCTTTACCGCCTTGGTGTTGGCTTCTGTAAGTTTGGATATTTCGTCTTTAGAGAGCTTCTTTCCGTTGTCAAGCTTCGCCTTGTACTCCGTTGCGAGCTTGTGTGCTTCTGTGCCTTCCGCAAAGGTAAGACCTTCCTCGACAAGAGCATCCATAGATTCTACATCCTTACCTATTGCCTTCACCGTTTGCTCTGTCCTTGCTCTATTGGTCATCTCTTCAGGATTATACTGTGCATATTCATCCAACTTAAGATTCTTTTCTTGTGCCGCCTTCCTCTGCTCCTCTGTAGAAGCCTTGGAGTCAAGCACCTCCTGTGCATCCGTCTTTTCAAGCATTGCAAGTCTTCCGAGCTGTGCATCGGAAACATTTTCGGGAGTTATTTCCTTCTTCGCAAAGTTCGTGTATGCCTTATATGCCAAGGACTCTTCGGGAGAAAATTCAGCCGTTTTAAAGACACTATCTACTCTTGCATTGTCTTTGATGTTCTGTCCCGTTATTTTGTTGTTGTGATGTTCGGCAACCATATTTGTTGCAATACCGGGGCCTTCCATAAAGCCACCCGACAAAGCACCAAGTAAACCGGAATAAGCAACCTCACTCCAATCAACCTCCGCACCCGTATCATAGCCTGCGGCAATGTTCGTGAATAAGGGATTTAAAACCTCTTGCGCCGCTTCTTCAAAGCCTTCGGAAAGCATACTACCGCCCCAACGAACAGCAAACCTTGCAAGACCATTGTCTATGCCCTGAACAGCCTTGGCTATTTTTGCACTTGTACCACCGAGTTTACCGATACCACCTAATGCATACTGAAGAGCCGCTTCGGATACACCCACAAGGGCAGAGTATGCTCTTGCTTGTCCTTTGTCATAACCAAGGTTAAGCATTTCCTGATATGCATTACCCGATGCGGATGCACCCATCATTCCTGCACCGACAATAGCACCTGCAGGCCCGAGAGCAGAAGACACAAGTATAGAAGGAAGCATATTGGAAGAGGTGTTAAGCAAATCGTACCCGGTTCTTGCCAACCATCCATTATCTTCTAAAATGTCATCTCTTATTTGCCCCGATGCATACTGCACTTGATTAACCGGGATATAGTCATCCGATGTGTTGAAAAGGTTTTTAGTTCCCGTGGCAAATTGGTCTAACCCTGCATCAACGGCAAACATATACTGACCAAATGTATTGCCCTTTAAAGTGTTGGAAATCTCTTCGGCTCTTCGATAATTAAGAGTTTCTTCAATGGATTCAAGGTAGTTTTCAAGTCTGTTACCACCATCTTCGCTATCCTTACCGATATAATATGCAATATCGTTGTACTCTTTTTCTGTAAGCATATCGAAGATTGCCGCTTTATCGTATGCATTTTTATCATCCCCAAGCTCTTCGCCTTTCAGGAATGCCCCTAATGCTTCTGCGGCATATCTTGTATCAGACTTTACTGTTTTAGATATAGGTCGAGCCTTGCCTGCTCCCAATGTTCTTTTCCTTGTCGATGTACCAACATCTTCAACAGAAACACTCTTTCCCTTTTCAACATACTTGTCATAATCGGGGTCATAGAATTCGGAGTTAACATCACCAACAGAACCGAGCTTTATCTTTTCCTGATACCTTGTGGCATTGTTGCGAAATACCTTCTCGTTTCCAAGAGCCTTTTCCAACTCTTCATAGCTTTTGTACCCCGTTGTTTTGAGGAAGTCATTGTATTCTTTGGTCTTTGCATCTATCTTGTCCTGATTGATGCCTTTGGCAAGACCGTGTGAGCGAGATTCAGCCGTTTTTTGATTGGCTTTAAGAGTATTTATTTCGGATGCATATTCTCCTGCAGTTTTCAAAAATCCCTCAAGCTCGGATATTTTTTTCTTTCCTGCTTCGGAATCGTATGTAGCCATATCCGACAAGTTTTTCATAGCCTTATCGTAAGAATTTTTATCTTTGTAGCCACTATACTGTTTGGAAAGTGAATCCCAATTGTCAATAACAGCTTTGTAAGACTTGCGAAGTTCACCAAGGTCTGCACCGCCATACTGCTTTTGGTATTCCTGATATTTCCCAAGTCGGTCATACATACTCTGCACGGATGACAGAGTATTTCTCATTGTTTCTTGAGTCTGCCATCCGCTTTGAGCCGTGGTTATGCTTTTGTTCAAAGATGTAAGGTCGGATTCAAATGTGTCTAATTTTAATTCATTAAATGCCCTCCTTTGCGCCCAACGCGAACGAGTATCATTTGGTTGATTGTTTGTTTTTGAAGAAGTATTTTTTTTGTTTTTTCTTCTTTCCGCCCACCGTGAAAGAGTATCATTTCGCTGATTGTTTGACATACTTAATCCTCCTTGGTTTTATTTTTTAAGTGCAGTTTTAAGATTGTTAAATTCTTTTTCTCCAAATGCTCTTTGACCAACCTTATAAAACTTATTGTTATGCTTAACATACACTCGCAAAGTTCCATTATCGTTGTATAAAAATGCTTCACCGTTGTTTACATTCATATTCTTGAGTATTTTTTGGGCATTATCATTTGCAAGTCCGTGGTTCTCTACTTTGTATGTTTTATCACCAACACTTACTTCAAAGTTATCATCTGCGTGCTTCTTTACCTCAAAACCACTTACAGTCCCGGTAACACTTGGAGTATTTTTCTCTTCTTCTGCTGTTTTTGTCATAATGGCATCTTGTCCAAACAGTATGTCTTGTATATAGTACTCATCTTCTATACTGGATGGTTGTTTACCAATTAGTGTGAGATAAGTCCATACTGCATTTTCGCCTGCTTCTCCACCTCCGGCATCCTTGTAGGCTTTGACAACACCATTGTATTCCGCAGTACTTAATTTGTAGCCTGTAGGACTGCCACTCGAATAACTACCATTTCTGGTTTTGGCATTCTCGGAAGCAGTAAAGTTCTGACTTGCGATTCTTTCGCTTGTGTTATATTCCTGACTCGCAATTCTCTCGCTTGTGTTGTATTCTTGACTTGCGATTCTCTCACTTGTCTGGTGGTCTCTGTTCTTTTGATTTTCTGCAACTTCAAGGTCATAGCCATACTGTGTCCAGTAATCTCTGTTTTCGATTTCAACATTCTTCCAAGAATTATTTACTCTGTCTGCCCAAGCCTGATAGTCTTTCGAATACATACTCTCATATGTATTGGAAGCCATATTGTAAAGGTTATAAAGGTCATTGGACTTCTGCGAATATTCCTGCATCTCAATGCCTGCCATAGCAAATGCATCGGACTTATCGTCTCTATACTGTGTATATGCCTCGTTGTACATTTGATTTCTGTGCTGATAGGTAGCATCGTATGCCGCAACATTTCTGTTGTATTCCTTATCATCCTCTGCAGAGAGCATACCGTACTGACGATACATTTCGTCACCTTCCATTTGGTATGCATTCATAGCCATCTGATAATACTCGTCAACATTGTCATATGCACCCTCAACATAGGCATTGTATGCCTGATTTCCTGCCGTTGTTGCATATGTACTACCATAACCACCAGTAAGAGCAGATGCTTGTCCTATGGTATCTTGCATTGCCTGCTTTCCGCTATTCATAGCAGAGGCAAGAGCCTGCTGAAACAGAGGGTCGGTATCTACATCGTAGGAAAACTTCTCTCTGTTCATTATCTTGTCCATCATATCTCTTACTTGGTCGGAGTATGATGTCTTACCACTCTGTATCAGTTCCAACTGATTGGCAATCCATCTGTCTGCCTCTTTTACTGCAGATGGCTTTTTAAAGCTCTGATTCATTGCATTGCGTGTGTCCGAGCTTATCATATCTTTATTGGTGTGACTTGTGTACTTGTCGGATGCACTATCCCTATTTGTTTTGGCATCGTTGGTCGAATCACTTGCGGAAAAGGTTTCTTTTGTCCCGTTCCACGATGAATCACTCACACCTTCGGGTTTCGTATAACTGTATGTCTTTGCATAAGATAGCCCTTCGCCATCTATCTTTTCGTTTCTTTCTTTTTCAAGAGTTGATGCACTTGCGTAGTCTCCCTTTGCTACCGCTTGGTTTATCTCCTCTTGATAGTTTCTGTTTTTATCGTAAGCCATTTCTGTTTAAACCTCCTTACTCATGTACCGCATATTCAAGTTCCCCGGTATCAAAATTCACCACAAAGGTCATTGCCTTTGGTATTTGGTCACTTACCCCGTTTTTAAACACATCCGAATTCACCACATCATATATGGTAAGGGCCTTGTTTGTAATCTGCCCTACTTCGTTCTCCCTTTCTTCCTTGCTCTTCTCAATATCTGCACCAAGGTCATTGAGCTTCTTTACAAGGTCTTGAGAAAGGTTGTCGGTGTCGATGTTTGTAAGAGCAAATTCCAAGGTCTCCTTAAACTGTGTAAGATAGTCTATAATCTGCCCCACTTGCTCCTCTGCCGTACCTCCCATAATTCTCGGGAAGGGTAATATGTCATACATCAACCGTCACTTCCTTCCTCAATGTTCTTGGAAATGGAATGTATCTTGCAACTGCCTCTGCCTTTGATTCTGTACCTGAAATGGTCGCATCTCCTCGGAATGATGGGAATGGAGTATGTCCTTGTTCCCGTACCACTCATATTGAATTTATGCTCCCATTCTCCTGATGAATCGTACTGAAGGAAGAAGTCAACATTTGTGCCGAATTCCAATGTAATTCTGATGTTAATCCTTCCCACATACTTGTTGTCCGGGGAAGAGTAACCTATTGCACCCGACTCCACAAGCCAATCAACTTTGTCCTCTGTGGCTTTTTCCTCTACATCGTAAAGAAGTGTGCCACCCACAGATTTCATAGTGCTGTCCTTGCAATCAATGTAGTATAGGTCATCCTTGTATCTGCAGAATGCCAATGCCTTTGTGTTGTCTTCCTTGCACCATATTCCGTTTTTGGCATCGTAAACAAATAGTCCGTATTCATCCCTATTGTCTCTCATCGAGATGTAGTATTTGTCACCTATTGCTCCTGCCACCGCATCGTAGTACCTTGTTTCTCCAAGCTCATCCGATATGTTGTAAGGCAAGCTTCCGTTGTACCCACAGATGCAAGTAGATGACTTGTAGTACAGAATTTCGTTAAGTATGGCCAAACTACCATTAGAGCCGTTCTGCACTCCTCTGCACCTTGTTTCCTTTGTTTGATGTCCACCCGTAGCACTTACCGCTATCTTAATGAGGCTATCTTCCTTAAAGAACATCGGATAACCAAGATAGGTAATTGCTCCAGTAAACTGTCCGTCAGAACCTATTGTTGCCGCCCAAGAGTCTGTGGCATTTCCCCTGAAGCAGTTCCAATTCTTCACATCACCCAATTTGCAACAATATATCTCGTGTCCGTCTATGGAGCATCCCCATAGTCTGTTGTTGCACTCGGTAATGTATGACATTTCAGGCACTTTTCTCTCCACAGTAAGCTCAAGCTCTGCAAATGTATCTTTACCGCTTGTGTCCTTTGCCTTGTAAATACCGGGAATTGTGATTGTATTGTCTGTTTTGTCGATGATATATGTGTTGGTGGTGTTTATTCCGTCTTCTTCGTTAAGGAATATGTTACCGAGTAGCTCTTTGTCTGCCTCTCCAAGCTTTGCCGACAGCTTTATGCCATCCTCTTTTTCAAATTCCTTGCCGATTCCCTCTGCAGTAACCTGAACATAGGTAGATATAACCGACATCCACATCTTTGTTGATGCCGAATACACCTTGAGCGAAGGATTACCGCTTGAATTGACACTCATTGCATATACACCGTCTTTAAGTTGGTCGGGATTATTCTTGTAATACTCATCATCGTGCCACTCAATGACTTTTCCCGATGCCTCACTCATCGAAAAAACAACATTTTTAAGGATTTTTTTCTTTTCCATATATCCACATTCTACCTTGTTGTTTTTATCGTCTATCTTGAGCCATATTTTGTCGGGCATTATGATGATGTATGCACCCATCTTGGCAAGAGTCTTGGGTTCTTCGTTAAGTTCAACACCTTCAAGGGTTATTGCCTCTCCGTTTCGGTAGAGAACCTTGTCATCTACCCACCACAAATCCTCTTTGTCAAGTATTCCTTGAGGATATGCAAACCTTTTTACCACCCCTCGTTTGTCTCTCGGAGATAACACGGGGAAGTATTTGGAGGTCATATTCTTCATATCGAAAAACTGGCCTTCCTGACAAGATATTTGGTGGTTGTAGCCACCAAATACCGTTGTCATATCTCTATACTTGGATGTTTCTTGTAATGTAGGAAATCTCATGATATTCCTCCTTGTGTCTATTACTATTCGTCTTTATTCTTCTGTTTTACAAGCTGATTCACATACACACTTGCCCCGGCACAAAGGATGCCTTGGGTTATGCCCGTAAATATCGTCATAATCGCATCTCTGTAGCCGTTAATATCTGTAGTCGCTACAATATACATAAGGCTCAACATAACCGATGCAACACCCAAAAGCAAAGGAATATCCTTATCTGCTACCGTTGACTTCTTGATTGCTATACCGCATAAGTACAACACGGGTATCAGCACCACCAATTCGGGCTTGATAAATTCTTTTAACATTTCAAACATAGTAATTTCCTCCTTGATTATGAAATAATGTCCCATGAATGGACTTCTTCATATATTTTGTCGATAAATGAATTGCCTTTTAATGCTTTGTATGCCCCATAGAGCATCACGAAATTCTCATATTCATATTGGCGAATTTCCCCTTTTTCTCGGTTGTGATAATAAATACGAAGCATTTCACTTCTTAATTGGCACTTTGTACCTTCGGAAACCTTCCGCAGGCTTGCTATTACTGGTGCTATCACACCTACAAGGACACCAATTTCGCCTATCAGGGTAACAATTGTAGTCAAATCCAAATGCCTCACCCCTTTACATATGATGCAAACTTCTTAATGAGAAGAATCGTGTTGCTGTCGGAATAACCTTCTCCCTTTGCCCAATAGTCAGGGCTATTGATTATCCCCTTGGATGCAAGCAAATCACAAGCTTCTTTTAACTCGTCTTTTGCAACGGAATTTACCTCTGTGGTGGTCTTTTTCAATTGCACAAGTCCGTATGATGTCTTGAGGAATTTAAGGATTCCCTCTGCCGTTTTTCTTGCGTGAGAGTCGGTTAATATGATTGGTGTGTCAACCGCACTATCCATAAACCCATTCTCAATAAGAAATGCATCCATATTGGCGTACCGAAGCACATCATATCCCTTCTTAACAACCGGGTTTGCCCTGTTTCCCACAAGGCATGTATTACAAGTCACACACTCATACAAGTTCAATGCCTGTGACTCTCTCTCGGGGGAATTACTGTAGTAATATACTGTGGTGCCGCCACCATTACCACCTTTTATCCCTGCATCGTGATGGATGGATATGTACACATTAGCTTTTCTGTTATTAGCCTGTGAGCATCTTTTAGATAGTGACACATCGGTTTTCCCTGTGGTATCATCTACTCTTATAACCTTGCAATCATAGTCCTTAAGCATCGCCTCAAGGTTGTCTGCAATTCGGTCATTAAGATACCATTCTCTTGTTTCGGAAGGGTCTATGCTCTTAAGGCATCTTTTCCCCGATGTATACAAGCCGTGTCCCGGGTCTATTGCTATTATTAACATCTTGATTCATCCTCCTTTTTTACTTGACTCATAGTTGACTAAAATATCTGCCCTTCGGCTTCTTCCATAGGTCTTGCGAAGATTTCAAACATTCCGTAAGCGGTATATCCGTCTATGTCTTTTGTATTGTCGAAATCATAACTGGGTTCAACTGTGATGTACCCTGTGGTGTACCCACGAACAAAAGTTTCATTGCCCAATTCATCAATGTCGGTGTAATCTCTTACATTTGTATGAATTGCATAATCACTTGCAGGTGTTATTTCCCATGTTCCTGAAGGATTATGTACAATTGTTGTATTCGGTATAGCTGGCATATTATTCCACCTTTCTGTTATTGTTTTATCCATGCTATTGCATCAACATATTCTGCCCAAGTACAAGGGTCACCTGTGAGTGGGTGAACTGCATCATCCCCATAGTTTGCAAGCATTTCCCATACGGATGATGCAAAGATAACCATCCTTGTGTAGCCTTCTTCTGTTCCCGAGAAGTCTTTAAGACACTTCAAGGCACTTGTTGCGGATTCATAATCGAGCTTTGTTGACCATTGCAGGTTTATGCTTTGTCCGATAGTTCCGTGGAATATGATGTGTACAAGCTCTGTGCAATTGTAGAAAGTCTTATTGTTTGTCGATGTTCCGCTTTCAAATGCATGTCTCGCAAGACACTCATATCCGTCAACCTCTTTAAGCTTTGAGCATCCACTAAACCACCCATAAGCAGCGCTTGTGCTCGGCAGTTTGAGATATGGTAAGTAAACGACAGCAGAATTTGAAAAAACATTAAAATGCTGATTAAAATAGGATGTGCTGTCATTAAATATTAAATTAACTCTGTTTCGTGCCAGAATGCCTCTTACATCTTTGATTTGAGAAAGACCAAACATAGTTGATGAGTTTGAGGCGTTGATATCAAAAGGGGGGTCAAAAGTATCGTCAGTCCACCTATGCCCATAAAAAGCACCTGCACCACTTCCTGATAAACCGTTATTAAGATACTTTCCCCACCACTCAAGTCGCTGTGCTTGTCTGCCTTGTTCGATGCCTTGCTCGATACCTTCGTAAATACCATCAACTTTGCCAGAGGTATAACCTTCATCAATACCTTCGCTCTTGCCGTTTTCATAGCCTTCCATAATGCCATCTCCCCTACCAATGCCATACATTTCAGTACAAGCATCATTCACCTTATTACCATATTCATTGGTGGGTACATTGTCTAAATCATAACCAACTTGGCTATATATAGCATCCTTTATAGCCTTAAAATCAGCCTTTGCTTGTGCCACATTCTGGGCAAGTGTTCTCTCTGCCATCACTCAACACCCCCATTCAGGATGCTTTCAAGCTCGTCATTGACTATGCCTATCATTGCTTCTACATCCGCAACTCTTGCTATGCTGTCGGGGATGTATTTGTCATCAAGTTTTTTTGCTGAAGCAGGAGTTCCTATCTGGATGTAGCCTTCTTTATAGTGGCCGATGTTAAAGTTGATGTACGAGTAATTAGCGATTTTGATGTAATCTCCTATGTAACCTGTATCTCCCAGGATGACCTGTCCATCGGCGTACTGATAGTTAAAATCAACAGTAAAGGTACCGCTTCCTTTGTCGGTCTTGTAAGGGTATGACACGCCCGGTTCAAGCGGGTCAGTTAAACTAACTGTCTGAATCCCGTCGCTCACATCCGTTGATGTTGATTCCAAGTCAAACTCAGCATACCCGTAGTTCTTCGCAGGAATTTCATAATGAGTTCTGTTCTTAATATAGTCGGATTTTCTCTCGTCATTCTGATTCAAATCACCAACCTTCATTGGTGTTACGGTGGTGCTGCCTACAACCTTTCCAGTTAACTTATCCATTCACTTCCACCTCCGTTATTGTTGCCTGCATCACATAGTCATTTGTAGGTTTTATGCCTATGCAATACACAGTAACGATTCCATTCTCATTTTCCGTTACGAATGCCACATCCTTTTCGTGGAAGATTTCCAACTGCTCTGCAGATGGTTGCAAGTCAATCTTACTGCTTGGAGTAATACCGCCTATTGTTATAGCCTGACGATAATAGTTTGAGCCTTCTTCTATCCAATCCGAAGCACGAAGGTTTAACAGTACAGTTCTTACCTTTGCCTTTGCGACTATATCATTAACCTTCTTAATGGCCTCATCGGTAATCTTACTCACAAACTGTTTTATCTCTTCCTTGTCATCATCGGTGAAATAGTCTACACCTTTTTTGGGTGTGTAGCCTTCTTTACCCTTGAGCAATTCCATATTGTTCTGCACAAAGCTATTTACCACTTCATAAACCTTGTCAGCAGAAACAACGGTGCTGAAATATTCCGTAAGAATGAATGTAAGGTCTTTCTTTATGTTCTCATACTCTGCATCCGTAAGACCGACATTTGCCTTGGGCATAGGCATCGGTTTTCTTCTGCCGGATGCATCAAGAGGCATATGTGTCTTGTTGTAATGTCTTCTGTATTCCATCATATATGAGTTATATAATGTAGCAGAATTGTTGTACCTTGTAGTCTCTCCGTTCTCTTGGTCAATCTTCATCTTGAGATATGCCGTATAGAGTCTGTCATAAGGACTCGGCACAATAAGTGTTACAGATAGCTTGTCCTCGGAATATCCCTCAAATAAGTCATATCTGCCGTCATACCCTTCGTGAGTCTTTAAGACTTCATTGATAATGATTCCCTCTATAAAGGAAAGCCACATTACCTTCTCTTTAATCGTGTACTGATTTGGCTTTAAGTTATCAACGAGGTCTATGCAATCTTTTATAGTCATATTTACCTCCTGTAAAATAAAAAAGGAGGGAAGTGAACACATTTATAATGCTCTCTTTCCTCCTTTTCTGTGTCTTAATTATTAGAGTCCCAGTTCTTTTTCCTTGTCCTTCTTGGCTTTGTCAAGACCTTCAACAAAATTCATTGCATATTCTTCAGCTTTTTCGGCATTCTTGATAACTTCTGCAACTTCAACGGGGATTTCAACTGTTTCTCCCCTTTTAATGAGATAGTTCTTGCCGTTTACAGAGAAGAATTCTTCCTGAATCGCATTCTGTCCCGGAAGCTTGGGAAGTCTTACTGTAACTCTTGTTTCCTTTTTAGCATTATCTGCTGTCTTTTTAGTTGTGTCTGCCATAAAATTTCCTCCATAATATTGGATTTACAAGGAGCAGATGGCGAATCTGCCCCTTGTGTGTTGCTTAATTAGTTTGCTTCGTCTAAATCACCGAAGTGTGAACCGGATTCTACACGGAGAAGTCTTTCCTGATAAAGAATCTTCGCACCGTGGCAGAATTTGTAACCGATAGTACTAAACTGATTGAGAGGTCCGCCAATCTGTTCCTTGGTCTTAATAATCATTTCCATACCTTCACCCTGGGGGTCAAGAATACCGAATGCTTTAGCACCGAGGAAGAGGGTAGCATAAATCTTTTTACCGCCAACATCCCAAATCTTCGCATTTGTTGCTTCAACGAAACGAACACCGTGAAGTTCACCGATTTCGCCCTTAAAGATAGGTGCTACATCGTTGTACTTGTGGTATTCTTTCCATTCTGCAGAATTACGAAGGTCATAAGCTACAGAAGGATGGATAATAGCAACATAGCTTCCGTTAATCTTGGGAGCTTTGTTCTTCTTAAGCCATGTCTGCGCTCTGTTAACCACATCGGGAGTAAGGATACAAGCATTGGTAATGCCTGCTCTTTCGGTTACCTCTGCATCACCATTGGGGCAATACATTACAGAATTACCACCAACAAGAATGTTTCTTGTGAGGGTATCGTAAGTTTCACCTTCTGCGGCACCCATTTCTTCGGTAGCACCAAAGATAACATCATCGTAAGACTCAAGCTCAAGTCTGTCGGATACTGCTACATAGTCACCGTGCTGTGTGGTTTCTGCTTCAATCTTGGTCTGCCCAAAGGTCTGGCCGGTAGGAATTACACCTTCAGTTAAGGGTGTAAGAGCCTTTGCAAAGGTATTGTACTTTCTCCATTCTATCTTGTTGCCCTTAAGAGGCTGTTTCTCACCAAACTGGGTGAATACCATTGCTTCTCTTGCATTCTCGAGAAGTGTGGTATCGTAGAATGTCTTCATTGTGGGACTCATAGAGCCCTGTGTGGTTACATTGATAGGGTTAGTAGTGGGTGCTCCTGCCTGACCTTCAGACCAAGCAAAAAGCTGAATGTTAAACATTAAATCTTTCATAATAAATTCCTCCTTGTTTTTACAACACAGGGAGAAATATTCTTATTTTTTATCTCCCTGCTGATTTTCGTCTCTGTTCTTCAGCATACTTTCGTATATCCTGAAGACTCATGTTTCTGAAATCCTGCTGTACAACAGAGGGAGCTTGTGAAGATATTCCGTTCTCAATAGGTCTTGCCTTGTTGGATGCCACCGCTTGTGCAGTTTGTTCCTTTATCTTGTTGGAAGCCATCTGCACCGTGTTCGATATTATCTCATTGTAATGACAAGCCATAAATGCCGCCGTAGTATCTCCGTTATTTGCCGCACAAAGCCTGCGGAATCTCTCGTCTTGCATTTCGGTTTCAAGGTCAAAGCCCGGAAACTGTGCCTTTGTCTTTTCGGCATTCTGATGAAGCACTATCAAATGCTCTCTCATTCGTTCCTGCTTTGCCCTTTCTGCCTCTTGTGCATCGAATTGAGCCGCTTTTCTTTCCATAGTCACGATTCTTCTTGCTTCTTCGGCAGATATATCGTGTTCCATGGCATAATTCTCATAGTAAGAGTCATCGGCATCTATCTTCTCCTTAAGCACACTAATGAAGTTCTCATCATCCGGGGAAACTCCATATTTGTATGCTACAGTATCAAGAAGCTCCTTGTGCTTGCCAAGGTCAGTTTCAATGCCTTTGTACTTCTTAAGTCTGTCACCTATGAGCTTTTTAACATAAGCTTCGTGTTCTTCCTTGTAATCATCCGACTTTATTAAGTCATCGTAGGAAGGTTTCTCTGCTGTACTTTGTCCATTGGTAGTCTGGACTCTATCTTCTTGGGCTTTAACAGACTCATCAGTTGTACTTCCCGATTTTTTCTGTGTATCAGCTTTCGGATAGTATTTTCGTGCCTTCTCGGGGATGGAGGCAAGTATCTTATCTTCTCCCGAATTGTCCGAACCTAAAGCCTCTCCGACAGATGCAGATGCAGAGCCACCATCTCCGCCATCTCCACCGCCATCAGCGAATAACTGAAGGTTCAACAGTAATTTTTCAAGCATATGTAATGCTCCTTTTATAAATCTGCAGTAGGTTGCGAGCCTTGTATGTGTTAATTATAATTTGTTTGCTTCGGAGGTTTCTAACCCCCCCACTTCCAAAATTACATTTTCTTTGTAATTGGATGCCACAAGCTCAAAGCCTGTCATTATTGTCCAGTATATAAGGGACACATTTGCCTCATATTCTGCCTTGGGTTTGCAGGATAAATGTCCGTTTCCGTCTTCATCACTAAACTCAATATCCTCGGAGAGCATAGCCTTGGAATTGTACAATGCATCTGCCAATGTATAAAAGAGGGTGGATATAGCCGCACAGACTATATCCTCTCCCTTTTTGCCGTGTTCTGCGTGTCCCGTGACATCAAGTGTGTATGTATCGGGAGTAAATTTAACTTTTATCATAAATATCTCCTTAATCAGCTTGTGTAGATTCTCTTGCACCTTTTCTTGCCTTCTCTACGAAGGGATGCTCTGTGCTTCCATCGTTATTGGCATCACCAACACCGCCACTCATTGTTCCCATTTCTTCGGGAATAGGCTGTCCGCCCTGCGACAGAATCTGCTGTGCAACTTTCTCACCAAGAGCAGGGTCAATTTGATTTGCAAACCGTAATGCCATCTGCTGATAGAGTAAGAGCATTTCCTGAAGTGTGCCGTTTTCTCTTATCTTCTGCATTACTTCATCCTTCTTGTTGAAGTCCATCATATTGAGGCAGGCAAGTGCTTGGTCTGTATACTGCGGATTAAAGAATCCCAAATTGAAGAAGGAAATGGCAAGGTCATTCATTTCCATCTTCTTGTAGGGATTTGCTTTTTCGCTTGTAACCTCTATGTCGAATTCAGGAAGTCTTAATCCCATATCCATACCCATAGTCATCTGTGGCTGAAGCTTAAGACCGCTATTGTCATAAGGCACAAACTCTTCGTTCATTCCATCGGGATTTATGCGGAATGTTCTCGGCACATCGTAGAACTGACGAATAAGCTCCACAATCTGATAGCACACATCTCTGAATGCTCTGTGGAATGTCTTGTTTGAGCTTCTTGCATTCTTACCCTGCGATTCCTGAAGTGCGGCTATGCCGGATGCACTCGTTACACCGCTTGGAGCAACTCCATTGTTAACATCCTGATTGCTTGTCACATACTTAAGCTCGTCTATCTTCTGTGTGAGATAGTTAACATACATTGAATCGAGAGGCTTATGGTCTATAAGTCTTATGTTCTCTTCGCCTATATTGCCCTCGACTTTAACAAACTTCTTGGACTTATCAGCATACTCCTTAAGGTTAATTGTGCCATCATCCCTTACAAAATGTCGAGGAGATGCACCTTCTATGGCATTATCTACAATAGCCTTGTTAAGTTGGTCGATTTGTATCTGTGTGTCCCGACCTATATCTGTAATGCCATACCCACAGATGCTCCCCTCGACAGGATAAAGTGCCATTGATACGAAGGGATAAAGACCGTGGTCATATAACCCTGTCTCTGCAAGAGGCTTGCCCAACGGAACAGTAATAGGAACACCCGTCTGTGGGTCTACCACAACCTTTTCGGGGCCTTGTATCTCGTTCTCTGTTGCGTAAAGCACAATGTCATTTACATACTTTACATATTGCAATGTTTTTTTACCCTTCACATATGTGTGATAGTACCAATCCACCACTACCGACTTGTCCGATGTATCTACATTGTCATCGTATAGGTATTTGGCAAGGGTTATTGTTTTGGAATTAAGCTTGCCTACACATTGAGGATATTTCTGCTCAAGTATGTTATTGGATACAAGCTCTGTGTTGAATATGTTCTGTGATTCCTGAAGGTCGGTTATACCCGGCTCCCAAAAGAAGTTAATGAAGTCAATCTTCTTAACTGTCACATCACCGAGTCCGTTGTGCTTTGAACCATCCCAAAATATGCCCTGAATGCTTCCACCGTGCTTAAGTGTGTACCAAACAATGTCGGAATACACATCTTCGTATCTGTTCTGCTCAAGGATTACAGGCACAATGGCAGATAGCTTAATAGCCTCTGTCTTATCATCACTCTGCCTTGGTTGGAAGTTACAAGTCGGATAACTGTCCATAGCATCAGAGTATCTACTCTGTATACAAGACCATAACCAAGCCGTAGCAGGCTTGAAATCATCGTTTCCGTCATTCATATAGTTCCATTGCCGTAGCTTCCAAAACTCTTCATTGGCAATGATTTTCTGCTCTAAACGAGCCTTACCTTTCTTATAGTCACGAAGTATCTCCGATGCCCTTGTAACTACCTTGTCATCAATCTTGGGCTTCATCTGTGCCTGCATCTGTTTCTTCTGTGCAGTTCGCTGAAGCATAGCCATCTCATTCTGCGCCCTTATCTCAAGTTCACTTGGCTGACTCTGCTCCATTGGCATCTGCACCACATTGTCTTCAGGTGCTTGATTCTTTTTCTTTTTATCCATTTCTACCTCCCAAATATAGCCTTGTATCTGCTTCCCGTCTCAACAAACTGATTCAACGGGTCATACATAGGCTTTTCTTTAACTTCTATCTTTCTCGGTTTAACTGGCCTCATCATACAAAAATAACGAAGACTGTCGCAGATGTGGTCTTCCCCATCGGTATCTAAATCTTCAGGCTTATGCTCGTCATACATCATAAGAGGCAAGGTCCTTATGGTGTCCTTGCAATTATCGAAGAAATATAACATTGCATATCCGTGTTCATCGAATTTCAATCTTTCATGTATCTGCATCCATCCGGGGATTCTGTCATTGACACCCTTCTCAAACCATATTCCTTGCTTTTCAGCTTCTTCGTTAATAGCTATACCTCTTGAACCATCCCATATCGAAGGGTCAGCTACACCTTGTATGCGCTTGCCCTGAAGATAAGGATGCTCTCGTTCTATTCTTGCCACCTCTCGGAATTGCTGTTCGGGAGACCACTTAACACCCTCATTTGGTGTACCGGTACATCCGTATAGCTCCAATATCATATATGCGACACCTTCATAATCTACGGCATACCAATTCACCGCAAAAGGCTTACCAAACCCGAAGTCATAACTTCTGTATATCTTCCATCCATCCGGTATTCTAAATGGCTTAATAACATGTGTATATCTGTGTTCTTCCAATGCATCCTCTACAGTAATGCCTGCATCGTGACAAGCCTGTGGGTCGGGAGTCGCGCGAAACTCTTCAAAGAATGCACCCTCAAATACATCCCATCTGCCATTGAGCCAAGCTTCCCGAAGTTTAGGTGGTAATGCTTCCAATTGCTTTATGTATTCGGGGTTCTGCTCCATAAGAGCCTTGTTGTCGGTTACAAGTGATTGAATGAACATATAGTCATTTGCATCCTCACCGACATCATATTTCTTATCTATAAACAACCTTTTTACCCATTGATGCCCTTCGTTCCCGGGGTTCATGGATAGATATACTCGTTTGGGGAATTTGTTTACACCTCGCACACAAGCAGAAAGCTTCTTGAATTTTTCTTCGCTTTGGTGTGTAGCCTCATCAACAAATAAGCAATCTACTTCTGTACCCTGAAATCTGTCTGCATCCTTCTCTGTGTCGCAATATCTGAATAAGATTCTGCTACCATTTGGGAATGTAATGTTTTTCTTTGAATCGTTATATGATGCAATCCTTTCCTTTTTGTCGGTATGGTGGCATCTCAATATCTTACATAAAGGTGTAATATGGTTCTCGGTAAGTTCCGGGTAAGTTTTTCTCACTATCATGCACTTGATACCCGGATATTCCAAGCAAAGCAATATGCATTTAGTTCTTATTGCCCAACTCTTGCCGCCACCTCTTGTCAGGCACCGCCAAAGGCAATATATTTTTTGTCCTTTGCTGATAAAAATAACTCTTGTTTAGGACTTGGTCTTTCTATTGTCAATGTCGGCATTAGGCATCACCACCTTCTACTTGCTCCATTGTTCAATCTCTCCTTCAAACTTAACTGTAATAGCCGTATCTTTTTGTTCGTCAGCCTCAATATCCTTCCGTAGCTTGTCAATGCGAGCCTCTTGCTCTCTTAAGTCAATATCACTCTTAAGGCCTTTGATGTCCTTAATGTCCTTGAGAGAGGATGTAATGTGCTTTATAGCTTGTGTATCTATCTCATCATAGTCCTGCAGAATAGACACAATCTTATCAAGCACCTTGTCGCATACATCACTTAACTTGACAGAATTCTTGGCAATATCAGAAGAAATGGAATTAACCATTTTTGTATTGCTTTTGTCTTGTGCTTTCCGTTTTAGTTCACTCCACTTCTCTCTTCTTGCTACACATTGCAGAGTATTAAACGAAACCTTATACTTTTCGGCAAGCTTTCTGTAGCTTGTCCCACCGGCTATATATTCTGCTTTTAATTTGTTCCAATCCACAAAAAGCTCCTTCCTTTGCATTTATATATATCAAGTATACCTACCCATCCATTGCTTTTTCTAACCCCCCTAATGCAAAGAAAAAGAGAGCAAAGACAACTCTGCTCTCAATTACTATGTATTAACCTTTAATCTTCGGACACCATCTTGGAGTATCCTCACCAAGCTTCACGGTTACCCTCTTATATGGTCTTATCTTGCCACAGTATAGAGTCCCCTTGTCCACAACCTTAATGCATTGCTTGCACTTCTCGCAGTAAATCTTCTTCATATAATGCATCTGTCTCCTCTCTGTATAAGAATTCGCTTCTTGGTGTACTCTCCGTAGGTTATGCCCTGCTCCCGGCAGAATTGCTCTACTTGGGCAAGCGAAAGACCATCGGAAGGACTCTTCCTCTTGCTCATAGTTCTTGTTGTTCTGTTATTCGCTTTCATTTGGCATTCTTTGCAACAATACTTTCTTCTTCGCCCGTTGAATGCCCTGCCACAGTAAGCACAATAATATACTTCCTCTGCCTTTCGCTCTTGCTTCATCTTGGCTGTTGCCTTTCGCCTGCACTTTGCTGAACAGTATTTAGCCGCATTCTTATATGCTGTAAACTCGGTGCCGCATATGGGACATTTAAGCACTTTTATCATGTGTTGCCCTCCGTCAGTTCTTTTAATAGGTTGTCAATTAAATTACACGAATCAAAAGCACACTCTATGTATCCTATATCGGTATCAATATTGTTTGTTTGCCTTTTTAAAGACATCTTCAATATTTCCTCCTTTACCATTCCTGCCAACTCCCTGTATGCTTCGTATTTAACTTCTATAAGCGGTCTATCCAATGATGCAAGGGCATTGTCTGTGTTTCTTATTTCCGCTTTCAACCTCGCAATCTTTTTCTCTTGGTGCTTGATGGTTTTGCGTGCAAAAAGCAATGTTTCTTCATAGTTCTTGATAAGTTCATCATTGCGGTTGATAAGGTCAAGCACTTCAAAGTACACAGGTGTTCTAAAATCACCTTTTAATTTGTACTGCTCATAGGTTGCTTTGAATCTTTCTATAACTTCCGCATCAGTTAATTTTTCCATAGTTTCACTCACCTCTCATATCAGCACCGCAATGAGGACAAAAATCAGATGCCACATATTCTTCGCCACCATCCAACAATGCCTCGCCTTTGCACAGAAAACAATAAGGCATTGAATGTTCGTGTGCTATATAGTCAATAACAAGTATATTGTCTTGATTATCATAAGCATCAACTACCCATTTACTACGCTTAACTTCCTTGACATCGGATGTGGGTGTCCGTTCGACAATATCTTTCAATGATTCGTTATCCATCGTGCAAGTACCGATTAACGGAACACATCCGCATCGTTGAATTTGGTCTTCAAGAAATTTATCCGCATCAATATACCTTGCCATCATCTTCACCTTCTTTCGCTTTTGCACTCGTCATAAATGATTTGCAACCATCACAAGTTTCTTTCTTATAATGGGAATGCTTTCCGCACCAAGAACAGATATATCCATTTTCGTATTTGAAACCAGCATTGGATTTATGGTAATGTTTCAGCCATTGTGGAGGTTTTTTCTTGTCAACATCGACACCCATTTCCCTCAATATGCTATCAATAAAGCCATCTGTTACAATCATCACCCCTCACCGCCTTTCAACAGTTCCTTGTTATCATGTATGTTGCCGATAACAATTCCATTGTGGAAATGTATAAATACATCCCTCAAATCGTGTTGGTCGCTTCCGTTTCGTAATATCCACCTTGCATCTTTTTCTTTCCATTCAACGGCATAATTTCTTTTGTAGTTAATTTCATCCTTCTTTTCATCCCAATGAACAGAATAAGAATTTCTCGGTTTGTATGTTTCAGGGATTTCATCCCAAAAGGTAGTTCGTCTTGTGTGGTCTATTGCAACAATATCCCCCCCAAAAATCTTCTTGCCGTTCTTGTCGGTCAAGCCTGTAAACTGGGATATACTTTCGGGGATAACAGGTGTAAACTCACAACCTCGACACAGATATTCATCGCAAGCAAAAACGCTCTCTATTATTAGGATTTCGCTTTCGTCTTTACTTGTTGCCTTAACCGGAACACCATACACCCATTTATCTTTATCCGTCTGCCGACCTCTAAACAAAATCTCACGCATTATCCGCACCGCCTTTCTCGGTTCTGAAAATGCATTTTTTATTTTTGCAATTCTTGACATCATATCCCGTCTGCATAGGGCAAAGTTTGCCTGTACAGGTCTCGGCCGGCAGGTCTTCGTAACCTGCCACAATACCAATTTCACAATTATCGTCTATAAGGTCTAATTGATGCAAAAAATTGTCGCTTTCTCGGCATACACAAATTGTAAACAAACTTTTGTGATTATCTCTTACAGTTCTTGCAAAAGCACAATCCATACACATACAACCCATCACTTTTCTTCCCCCTTCAACATCTTTATTCTATCCAATGCCATGCCGGCATTATAGTATGCTTCTGTAATGTCTATAAGAGGGATTCCCCACTTTGATTTGTCAATATACACAACAGCATATTTGCCATTGTGAAGGGTTGTTTTTCTGTCGAACTCTCCGCCTTTCGTAAAGCGTTCCACCATAGCAACGAACGGGGTAACTTTTACACCATTGTCAAGAAGATGGTCGGCAATATCATCAACCTTCGTTCCGTCAACGATTACCCCGTTGTTTGTATATGTGCCATCGGCAAAGTTTTGCAACAACTCCACCAACCGCTTTCGCTCTGCTTCCCTGTTCATTTGTCTACCTCCATTTCGCAGATATTATGTCCTGTCTGAATCCCCTCGGAATTCATCAGGTTTCTTGCCCTTTTTGCATCATTCTCTGTCTTGAAAAAACATAATGTGCCATCCGGGTAATGTGGGAAGAATCCCACAAATCCCTTTAACTTGCTTATATACTTAACTGCATCTCTGCTTGCTTTCTGCAGTGGATTTATGTTTCCCACGGCAACCGACCAAGCTTTCATATTCATTACCTCCCACTACTTCCAAACCCATTACTTCCCCTATCCGTATCATCCAATGAGTCAACCAACTCAAGCGGATGAATCTGAATAGGGATTATAACAAGCTGACTTATCTTGTCACCCTTTTTCACTTCGTAAGGTTTGTCACTATGGTTATATAACTTCACCC
>JAEIGA010001099.1_pt1 | contig 41188 bp, 31 predicted proteins | sample 9270691 | NCBI WGS metagenome assembly JAEIGA01 (sample SAMN17057246, study PRJNA624740) | gut metagenome | biome: biome; isolation source: fecal sample | host: Bos grunniens | place: China: Xizang | collected 2019 | reverse complement strand
TTAAGTTCAGGGTTCGGTTCGTTTATTGGATCTGGAACGTTTACTGACGCCGAAAAGCCCAAGAGAGAAAACGTAATCGTGTTGAGTAGCGTTGCGTTGAACAACAGTCTTACGAGCTGTACTGGTGTGGCAGTGTTTACTAACAGAGCTACAATGGAAAGTAGTAATACGGCTTCGTTGGAAGGCTTCGGCGCGTATTGGACGACAACGAGCAAAGCTCCTGTATGGAATACGGCGAATTAGCAAAGCAATCAATAAAATTTTATAGTGTTCAATCAAAAAGTAGCCACTTGTGAAGCGAGTGGCTACTTTGAGAAAAGACAAAATATAAGAAATAGGAATTGAACACTTATAAACTAAGACGAAGGCACGGTATGGAATATATTCTTTTATTTTTTGTTATTTTTTTGGCCTACATACAAAATATTTTTATAAAACAAAACGATAAAAAAACGCAAGATGCAGAAAATGCTCAAATGTTTTTTTTGTTCTTCGAAGTATTAGCAGCAACTATATTTTTAGGAATATTGTTTATATTTAATTTCAATTTTTCTTGGACGACGTTTTTCTTTGCAATGGGATTTGCTTGTTCATTTTCTACTTGTATTTTTTCTTCCTATATGGCAATAAAAACAGGCTCTCTTTCATTAAGCGCGTTAATTTCGTCGTTTTCCATTATTATACCCGCGTTATACAGCGCGATTATTTTGGGCGAAAAATTTACGACGTTGGGTATTATCGGTTTATTTTTGTTATTTGCATCGCTTATCTTGGTGAATACGATAGAAAAGGAGAAAAAATTTAATTTTAAATGGTTGTTTTTTGCCATACTTTCTTTTTTAGGGAATGGGATAGGAAGTACATTGCAAAAAGTACATCAAAGCAATTTGTCGGCGCAAGGTATGCAAGCGAATGATTACGCAGTATGTTTTCAATTCTTTGCAATGTTAGCGGTGACGGTGATTTTTGGAATTTGCCTTATTTCTAAAAAGCCTAAGAATTTTAAAACATTGATAAAAAAGAGTTGCTCGTATGCTTCGGCTACGGGTGTCGCAAATGCAGGATGCAATATCTTAATGTTATTATTAGCGACGGCTTTACCAGGCGTAGTATTATATCCTTCCGTTTCGGCAGGATTGATCGTCTTTACGTTTATAACAGGACTAATTATTTATAAAGAACGTTTTACGAAATGGCAATATATCGGCTATGTTTGCGGTATAGTATCCGTTGTTTTATTAAGTATATAAAAAGTAAAAAAATGGTAACAAATCATGGAATTTGAATTTAAAAATGGTTTATATAATCACGACGACAATAATCAACCCTATTCTCTTGAAGTGGAAAAAGATAATCCTTACTATCATTTAAACGGTACGGTAAAAGAGCAAGGATATGCTTTGACTTTTAGCGGAGCAAGAGCGTATATCAACGTGCCGAGCATTTCGACGTTTACGTTGCATTTTGATTTAATGCATTATAAAAACGGATGCGTGAACGTAAATGAAAGTTTTGGCGTAGTATTTGGGTATGACAGACAAAACCGCACGGGATACGAACTCGAAATTTCCGCTTTGTCGAAGGGCGGGACGGCAATCGCCTTGTATGAAATCGTGGGAATACATACTCAATTATTAGAAAGAAAAGAATATACGTTTACTCGTGAATACGATAAAAAATACGGAGTAGATCTCATAGTAGATGGCAAAAAAATGCGTTGTCAAATGGGCGAGTGTGTGTTGGAATGCCCCGTTGAAAAGAAGAAAGGAAAAATCGGTTTTACGAGAGAAAATGCATTCCGTGAAATTTTCATTTCCGATTTACGCTTACAAACGCAAGAAATTGAGCCTAAGAAAGTAGGAGAATATCACCTTATTATTCCCCGTGATAACGGTGGGGTTTTGCCGTATAGCTTACATTTAACCGTGTCTGACATTGGGGAAAATATCTCGCAGGTCGAATATACCTTCGCCGACGGCTTGTATGCCCGTCCGCCTGCCGAGAAAGTACACGGAGCTTGTTGGGCGACGATTTATGAAGAATTCACGGGGCTGTATTTCAAAATTAACAATAGTAAACGCTTGTATATTGAAAACGGTGCGTTCCGTGTTTTAGACATGAATTATACGTCGAAAGTAAATGCCGACAATGGAGGTGAATTAGCGGCAATAGACGGAGTACTGCAAACCTATCGTGCTGTTTGTAAGGTAAAAGAAAAGCCGTTTTCCGGTACGTTTTTATTGCAAAATTTGGGTGAAATTGAACAGTTGTGCGTAGGATACAATGAGTTTGAGCAAATGTATGCGGAATTGTACAAGGGCGCACGCGAGTTTATTTATGATAAAGAAGGGAATTTAATTTATAACGGGGAATCCTTAGATATGGAATTTACCGTATCTGTTCGTTCGCCGCTGAATGAAGAATTAGCCGAAATGATTCCCGAAACGGCTTATAATCGCGCCGATATTATACGCCATTTGCAAGGCAATCACTATTTTTATACCACGCAGGAAGCGGCGTTTTACGTTGATATTCGCACGATACATACCGTAGAAGATATTTCGGTAAGATTTATTTTGCAAGACGCGTTCTTTAATCCTATTCGAGAATTGGAGTATTTTCAAAAACAAACCCCTAATGAATATCCAGTAAACCCTTTTAAGGCGTATGAGGTAAAAATATCTCCGCTTGCTTTGGGCGTATATCATTTGTCAGTGGAAGTGTATTATTTCGGCGAACTCGTCAAAGAACACCGTTCGGCGTTTGAAGTTATTGATAAAAACAGCGATATATCTCCGCAAGAAGCAAGTGGATTATTCCATTCGCACGTGGGGGACGGCGCGCCTTTGGGGGGAATCAATGCGGTGCCTGACTTTTGGTTTCCGATGCCCGATTGCAACGTACAACATTACGTCGATATCGCGTTGATTTTGCCTAACGTAGCAGAAGAGCGTCGCGCTTGGGAAATTTATCCCCTGTTCAAAAGAAAAATATTTGCATGGATGAATGGCCGTTGCGTGAGTAGGGCTGATTTGATTTCTGATGCGACGTTGGATTGGGGAATTACGCAAAATGCCGATTACGTGTATTCTAAAAACGGCGGGCGCAGAGAAGATAGGTTGTATGGGCGATACGACTTTTTCATCTATCGGGTTGTCCGCAATCAAATGCTCGATATGTTGGAAGAGTTTTTATGCTTACACGAAGATATTCGAAAAAAAGCAGGATTGATAAACGTACAAGAAAGGTTTACGTTGGAAGATTATCAGAACTTTATGTCGCTTGCCTGTGGTGAATTTATAGACTATTGCTTACCGATTATTGCCGAATGTGAACGAAAGGAATGGTTAAAAGTAAAAAGAGTTAATCCAAAGGTAAAGCGTACTACTTACGGGCATTGGAATGTATATATTTCGCCGTACATAGGGGCATATTCTTCCCGTTGGTACGGCGTGGACGCAACGAAAGCATACGAACATACGGACGGGTATTATCAATTTGAAGATTATCCGCACGTGTGTGGATATACGACAACTCGTGGGGCGTGGGCATTGACTACGGCGAAATTTTTAGACCCGCGCATACGTTTGTTTCCAGAATTATATGACGGCTGGCGTGAAGGTTGTCCAGACACCGCAATTTGCCCTGCAAAACCGCCTGTTGGTTTGTTTACTTGTAAGCCGTATATGTGCGTGACGCAAGTATACGAATATATTTTCAATACCCCGCACTATCGTTCGGAAAAACAAGCGTATAGTTATTGGAAAGATTATGGGATTATGTTGTTCCCAGAATATTTATATAACAGCGTGGCGGATAAGCTAAACGAATTTCTATATGCTTGGGGAAAGGCAATGGAAAATATTCCTGTTGCCCCCAAAAAGGGAAGCGTACTCGTATATGAAATTACCAGTGACGACGATAGATTTGACAAAAACAAGTGCTATGACGAATATTCTGGTGGGGATTACGGATACAGCGGACACGCTGCACATAATATCAGCGATTCGGGTTTAGCGTATATGTATAAAGCATTGCGAGAAGGAGGGCTTCCCGTTAGCGGGGCGATAGATTATGCCCGCTTGCAATCTTTAACCAAAGAAAACTGCGATATGGTGATTTTACCCTCCCTTACCAAAGCGGATAAGAAATCAATCGAGGCATTGCGCGCATTGCATAAAGAGGGTATACCGCTTATAGCCGTACATAACGTGGACGGCTTAGAAGACGTATTTGGCGTAAAACGCAACCGTCGTAAAAAACGCTTGACCTATTTAACGGACGGAGGCTCTAAGGAATACATCACTCCTTACGAAGTAGAATTGTATTACGACGCGGTTGACGGAGAAGCGTTGCTTTGGGCGGATGATAACACGCCGATTTTAATACGCAGAGAGAATACCCTTCTACTCAACGCTCCTATTTGTCAAGTAGGAATAGATAGCGTGAAACATTCGGTGTATAATACGGCGTACAACATTAGTGCGTTGTTGGAAAGTACGATTACGGATTGTATGCGTAAACTTTCTACTTCGGGATATATAGCGGATAAACGTTGCGGTATAACGCCTTTTGTGAATGAACGGGGAGAAGACGTGTTATTGCTCGTCGATTATTCCAAAGATTTGGGCGGGGCTACTTATGAAAAACCCATTCGGGTAAAGGTGGAGCTCCCTGAAAATACGTATTGTAATGCAGTAGGTGTTTACGGTTGTGAACAGATAGGAAAGCGTATGAAAAACGGAAAGATTTCCGCAATTTCGGTGGGAATTTTACGGCAACAATCTATTTTATTGAAGCTCGTTAAATAAAAGGAGAATAGTATGTATACGATTAGAGAATTTTATGGAGAAGAGGGATTAGCCTATCGCCAACTTATGTGTATGATGTTTCGTTGGCAGAATGCGCAATTAAATAAGCCCGAAGAATTCAAAAAGCAACTTGTAGAGGAAGATGAAAACCAAGAAGACGGATTTTTCCGTATGGGGGCGTATATCGGCGATAAGCTGTATGCCGCCATTGAATGTAGCGGTCATACGATCTATTTTGATGGGACACAATGTAAAATGTGTGGCGTTGGGGGAGTCGTTTCCGATTTTAACGGACCTAAGGGAGCAATTAAGCAAATTTATGTAAAAGCTTTTGAAAAAATGCGTCAAAACGGACAAATTTTTTCTCATTTATATCCCTTCGCGGAAAACTATTATCGGCAGTTCGGATATGACGCGAGTGCCGAATACGCGTTTTGGAACGTGCCAGTAGAACGAATGTCTTTTCCGCAATACGGAAAAAATATATATTTTGACGGCTCGGATAAGATGAAAGCGGATATTGAAAAAGTGTATGCACAGTTTAGTGTTAATCAAAATTTAGCGGTCGTTAAAAATAGAACGCAATGGAGGCTGTTTTACAATAATCGCGTGCCTTATCAAAATAGAAGTTCATTCGTGCATTATAATGACGAGAACGTACCGGACGGATATATGGATTTTATAGCAATCAAAAAGGACGGTACGCAAGATTTAGAAGTAAAAACTCTTTGGTATACGACGATGGAAGGCTTGAAGGGGTGCTTATCTTTATTTGAAAAGCAAAAACAATATTGCAATCGAGTAATCATAAAATTGCCCAAAGAGTTAGACGTTTCGGCGTTTATTGACAGCACGGGCGGTTGGGGCAGAAAGGATAAAGATGCCTTACATAGTTTAACAAATAACGGAACAAGCCGCGTCGTTGACGTCGAAGAAGTATTAAAATTAGCAAAAATAGACGGAACGGGACAGGTTTGCATAGAAATCGTGGGCGATCATTACGCGTCGTGGAATAACGGTTGTTATACGATTGAATTTGGAAAAGAAAGAAAGATAACAAAAGGCGGAAAACCGGATATACAAATGGATATTAATGCTTTTTCTTCTGCGATTTTAGGAAGATATGCTTTCGACAATTTAGAACTGTTAGAAAACGTACGCATCCTATCTAATTGTGAGAATTTGAAGAAACTCTTTTATAAGAAGCCGATTTGGTTAGAAGATACGTTTTAATTCATAAAAAAGATAATAGGAGAAAAATTATGAAATACGCAATCGGTTTATCTTCTTGCGGAAAAGGAATAAAGGCAAAGCTTTGCTGATTATCAAAGAACGGGATAATCAGAATGGAGTTATCAGATAAATAACGATATTATCAAAATCGAAACCTAATTTTGGAAGGTAGTCTTAAAATAAGACTTATAAATAAAATTTTTTAATTTTAAATTTAACGAGGTGTAAAATGGCTGTAATTGTAAACAAAAAAGCAAAAGATGTAAACATTGCGTACGTTGGTGGCGGTTCGCGCGGTTGGGCGTGGGCGTTGATGAGCGATTTAGTGGCGTGTGAAGATATGTCGGGTACAGTCCGCTTATACGACATTGACAAGCCGGCAGCGGAAAGCAATAAAATCATAGGTGAAAAATTTAACGCTGTAAAAGGGGCTGTAAGTCATTGGAATTACCAAGTATCTAATACGCTTAGTGAAGCGTTAAAGGGTGCAGACTTTGTCATTATATCCATTCAACCTGCCACTTTTGACGAGATGGAAAGCGACGTACACGAACCTGAAAAATACGGTATTTATCAATCTGTAGGCGATACGGTGGGGGCAGGAGGTGTCGTGCGTTCTTTGCGTTGTTGCCCCATGATAGAAGAAATCGCGTTTGCGGTGCGGGATAATTGCCCCAACGCTTGGGTAATTAATTACACAAATCCTATGACAATGTGCGTAAAGACTTTATACCGTGCATTCCCTGAAATTAAAGCGTTTGGATGTTGCCACGAGGTTTTTGCAACGCAAAAATTGTTGGCAACGGCTTTGGAAGATATTTACGGCGTAAAGGGCGTAAAGAGAGAAGAAGTCAAGGTAAATCCTATCGGTATTAATCATTTCACTTGGCTTACGTCCGCAAGATACAACGAATACGACCTTTTTGAGGTGTATAAAAAATTCGTGGATAAATACTACGAAAGCGGGTATAAGGAGGACAAAGAAGAAAACTGGGCGGATAGATATTGGAAACGTGCCGAACGGGTAAAGATGGATTTATTCAAACGCTATGGGGTAATCGCGGCGGCGGGTGATCGGCATTTATCCGAATTTTGTCCTGGAAACTGGTATTTAAAAGACAGAAAAACGGTGGATGAATGGATGTTTGCTATTACGGACGTAGCCTATCGCAAAGAAGATTTGAAAAACCGCAAGAAAAAGAGTGAAGATTTAGTGTCGGGTGCAATCCAACCGGAAATTACGCCTACGGGCGAAGATGGAGTCAATCAAATGCGTGCGCTACTTGGCTTACACGAAATGATTACGAACGTAAATATCCCTAATGAAGGACAAATTCCGAACTTACCTTTGGGTGCGGTGGTGGAAACTAACGCAATATTTAGAACGGACGAAGTAAAACCCGTGTTTGCAGGGGCAATTCCCAAGCAATTATACGCTATGATTGCGCATATCGTAGGCGAGCAAGAGGCGTTGGACGAAGCGATTGCGGAAAGAAATTTGGATAAAGCATTTGCCGTATTTGCAGGTAGTCCGCAAGTGCGTTGTTCTTTGGCGGACGCAAGAAAGTTGTTTGATACTATGGTTGAAAACACAAAAGAATATTTAAAAGAATATGAGGTATAAGATATGTTTGAAGTGACTTCACCTGAAAGTGTGGGAATTAAAAGCGAGTGGATTAAAAATTTTATCAATCATTTGATTAAAAAAGGTTTTCCTATGCATGATGTTGTCATTATGCGAGGGGAGAGAATTTGTTGTGAGGCATATTGGAAGCCGTTTCATAAAGGTTTTTGCCATAGACAATATTCTCAAACAAAATCGTTTGTTTCCGTTGCTGTCGGTTTGTTAGAGGAAGAGGGTAAGCTCTCTTTGGACGATAAAATTGCCGATTATTTTAGGGATAGAATTACAAGAAAATTGCCCGAATACTTAGAAAATCAAACAATTCGCGATATGCTTAAAATGACTACAAGCTCGTATTTTGGAGTAAATTGGCTGACGGCGGAAAACAAGGATATGGTAGATATATATTTCAATCAAACGGAAATAACGCACCCTGCGGGTACAATTTGGCGGTATGATAGTAATGGTTCGCATCTTTTGTCTATGCTAGTGGAAAAGGTGTCGGGGAAAACGCTGCTCGCATATTTAAAAGAGAAATTATTTGATAAAATGGGTACTTTTCAAAACGCAGAAATGTTAAAAGGACCTGTTGGGGAAAGCTGGGGAGACTCCGCTATGATTTGTACTCCAAACGATATGCTGTCCTTTGCGCGTTTTGTTATGAATTACGGTACTTGGAAAGGCGAGCGTTTAATGAATGAAAAGTATTTACGGGACGCAACCTCTTTATTGACCATTACGGAGCGCCGTATTGGATACGGCTATCAAATTTGGGGATTGAGGAATAATTCGTTCGCATTTCTCGGACTTGGAAAGCAACTTACCGTTTGCAATCCCGAAAAAGATATTATTCTTGTTTTCAATAGCGATAGTCAAGGTTTGCCTTATCCTTACAGCGTGATATTTGATTATTTTTTTGAGGATATCGTTGAAAATATCACAGAAAATACGTTGCCTGAATGTGCCGAAGAGCAAGAAAATCTGCAAAAATTATGCGATAATTTAACTCTTTATTGCGTACACGGTATGACCAAAACGCAAATAGAAGACAAAATTAACGCAAAGACGTATAAGGTTTTGGGGGAGAACGCACAGGGGATTACCCAGTTTCGTTTGTCATTTGACGGTGTAAGCGGTGGTGTTTTCGAATATGTGAACGCGCAAGGCGAGAAGGTGCTTCCGTTTGCAATCAACGCCAACAAGTTTTGCAAATTTCCTCAATTAGGATATTCTCACGAATACGGTGGCTTGCCTACGACAGACGGATATATGTACGATTGCGCTGTGTCTGCGGCTTGGATGGACGACACCCGTTTTGAAATATACGTACAGGTGATTGATAAATATTTTGGGAATTGCACGATGACGTTCTGTTTTAAGGATGACCTTGCGTGCGTGGAAATGATAAAAAACGCAGAAGGGTTTATGGAAGAATATCAAGGATATTTCGTTGCAAAACAGATATAAGATAAAAGTAAATATCAAATAAAACTGTGATTAAAAAAATATAAAATACCTGAAAGAATTTACAGAATTTTTCGACAAACCATATTTGATTGATTTTTTACTTAAGACTTTAAGTAAGTAGGGTTTATCGATACGGATATTTATTTTGTTGCTGAATCCTTCAAATAAAGAGCGGGTTTCTAAACTTTTATATTTTAAAGAGTATTGAAATATTATTTTTTTTACGAAACGTTTATTTGAAACTTGATGGGGAGTAAAGGAATACAAAAAATAGGTTCCTGAAGTGGCGCAGGATTATCCACAAGTATATGTTTATGGACGGATATTGCTGGCAAAGGGTATATATTTTAGACATATAAATGGTTTAACACTAGATAATGTAAAGATTGAAACTTTCCGTTTGGATGCTCGTGCGGTTTTTATCTTTGACGATGTGAAATTACAGAAATAATTTTTAATTATTTTGATATTTGTATCACAAATAATAGGTAAATATGATTATGAACGGGAAATATTGCTCTCAAAAACCATTGCAGATACGTTCTACAAATAGTGAGATAATACTGACGGGGGCTGTGAAAACATTAAGAGAGAATAAAGGTGTCTAAGCAAAGTACAAGGGTACGGAGATGACCCGTTTTTAGGAAGAAATTAATATCACTTATTATAAAGGATAAACAAAATGGAAGAAGTTTGGGCTCAAATAATTAGTTTTGGTGCGTTGTTATGGATAGTTATTTCCTATTTTGCAAGCAAAAAAAATTATTTGCTTTTTCAAGCCTTTGGAATGGTTTGTTTGATGCTGTCGTACTTATTAAAAAATAATTATTTTGCTATGGTCGGTATAGGCTTAGGTTTATTGCGAGCTTTGATTTTCTACATATATGAGCTTAAGGGAAAAGAAGCTTCAATAGCGCTATCTTTTATTTTTGCGATTTTAGTAGTAGCTTCTTATTTTATTGTAAATATAGGAATACAGAAAATAGGGAAATACCAAGATATTCTTTATGTAGTTTCGTTGGTATTTTATGCATTTACATTTCGACTTAGAGATAAAAAAATACTTTTATATACAACTTTAATTCCAACTTCATTAGCATTCATTTACAATTTAATTTGTTATTCAACGTTATTTGTCGTTTTGACGTATGCGTTTGAATTGTTTGCAAACGTAGTGGCTATTTTTAAGTTTTATTATGATAAAAACAAGAAAATAATTACGAAAGGAAAACATAAAACCGCGAGATGATTGTATTGGTAAAATGACGAATTTGAACGAATTGAAGACGAAAATCCGAGAGAAGTTTATTGCATTTACCATAAATAATGGAAGCATTCAAAACTTTATAATTGAAGATATCCATCCTTATAAGACGAGTGGGTTAAAGTCCGTGCGACTTCTTGCAGGTGTAAAAAAGGGGGGAGAAGAAGATATCGATTGCTTTATACAAAACGTTTATTTAAGTAATATGACGGGCTTATGTGCCGTAAAAATGTATCTTCAAACAGTGCCTTATATAGGTAAACCTGAACCAGCAGGCGTTGGTTGGATGAAAAATATCCGTTTTAATAATATAAAAATAAAACAATTATTGCATACCGACAGCACTTCTAATTTTGTGAATAAAGATTTAGGAAAAGGACACTTTGGGGTGTTTGAGTTGGGGGCAAATATACAAGATTTATATTTAACGAATATAAAGGCGGAAATGAATAAGAAGGATTATCCGTTGACGTCTCATTTCATAACGGTTGGTCCACGAACCGGATATATTGAACAAAAAAAATTGGAACTTTTTGACCCGTATATAGAATGTGAAGTAAAAAACGTTTACTATAAAAACATAAAGATTAACGGAAAAAAGATAAGAGATTTGACTTGGGAAATTAAAGAGGTTAAGTTTAGTAAATTATATGAAAGTGAAATGCCTTTTGGGTATGGCACGATTGAAAATGTTAAAATGTTAAATTAAAGAGTGTATTTTTTGGTATTAGTTCTTAAAAAGCACTATAAATATTTAATCAAACAAAGGGAGAAGAAGTATATTCCGCTACTTATTAGAAGTAGCGGATACAATTTAGTATGATAGACTTGATGAAAAGAAATTAGAAATCGTAAAAGTGAAAGTAAAAGAGAAGCGATTAAACGAGTTATTGAGTAAATATAAAGTTGCAAGATATAAAATAGCCAAAGTGCTCGGGGTAAGCGATGTGAGTTTGAAGGCTATGTTGGAAGGAAAAAACGTTAGATTGGAAAGTGCAGAAAAAGTCGCGAAAAATATGGAAAAAAAGTTGGATGAATTGTTTGATATTCAAATTATTTATCAAAAATACGCATATCAAACGATTCGAAAGATAAAAGTGACGGTTCAAGGGATTTTAACATATGCGAAGAAGTTGAGATTAATAGAGCATAATTTCGCTACGAGAGAATATCTTGATTATCCCGAACAAATAAAAAATATTCCCGAACATTTATCGGAAGAAAATTCGTTAGCGTTTTATAGGTTTTTGGTTGAGGGTAAAGATATAAAGAAAAGGACGATAGCGTTAATCGTTCTTTTAACAGGGTTGCGACGTGGGGAAATTTGTGGGTTGGAATTATCCGATATAGACTTAAATAATCAAACGATAACGGTACGTCGTTCAAGAGTAGTGGTTAATGGGTTCGGCTTAATAGAAAAAGAGCCGAAAAATCAAACGTTGGTACGAACTTTTTCAATACCGAAAATTCTTGTGGACTGTTTGAGCGAATATATTGTTTGGAGAGAAAATAAGAAAAAGGAACACGGGGAGGCTTGGAAGGCAGGAAATAAATTGATTGTTAGTGAATGTGGAACGGCAATATATCCGCAAACAACGAATCGTTGGATGGATGACTTAATGAAAGAAGCCAAGATTCCACGAGTGACGCTAAGAAGCTTGCGCCATACGAATATAACGTTGCAATTGATGGAAAACGTGCCGTTGATGACGGTGGCGAAACGTGCAGGACACGCAAGACCTAGCACGACAAGTGATATTTACGCCTATTGTTTTCAATCGCGAGATATTGCGGCGGCGAATGTGTTAGATGATTTATTTACATAATATAAAGGAAACAGTCGTTGAGTTGATAAGCTTTAACGACTGTTTATATTTTATTTGCGTAAATTGAATTGGTGTGAGTAAATCAAAGTAATTTTCGTGATTTATGAAAAATACTACTTCATTTTTCCCTTTAAAATAAAGGCTTTTAGACGATTAGTGCAGCAAAAGTGCAACATTGGCTCGTTTTGCATAAATGTATGAAAGAAATTAACGTAAAAAATTAAACAAAATCTTCAAAAAACGGGGCAACAGGCGTAAAAAAAGTGTTAGTTTGTGCAAAACTAACACTTTTGGCGCAGAAGACGAGAGGTTGTTGCAAGCAACAAAGCTTCGTCGCTAACAGCAATGCGAAAAGGTTGAGAAAACAGTGTAAGCTCCTCGCGCGAACTCGTGATAATTCGCGTTTTCGCGCTACTCGACTATGCCAAAAAAGCGAATAGGCAATAGCCTATTCGCTTTTTTGGCGCAGAAGACGAGATTCGAACTCGTGCTACGGTTTCCCATACTACTCCCTTAGCAGGGGAGCCCCTTGAGCCTCTTGGGTACTTCTGCATATATTCAAAACGCTATAATACTATATCATATTTTTTTTAGCTTGTCAAAGCTTTTTCGCTAAAAATAAGAAAATGTTTTGGAAAAAATTTTTTTCTCGGTAAAACTTGAAAATACGGGAAATTCCCCCATGATAATCTTGCGGAAATTAAAAAAATATGCTAAAATAGAACTAACAAGAGGAAAAGGAGTATATTTATTTATGAACATTTGGCACGACATTGCTCCCGAACGCATTACTGCGAAAAATTTCGAAGCACTTATTGAAATCCCGAAAGGCTGTAAAGCGAAGTACGAGCTTGACAAAGAAACGGGGCTTTTAAAACTCGACCGTATTTTGTATACGTCGACGGTCTACCCCGCAAACTACGGGTTTATTCCCCGTACCTACGCCGACGACGGCGACCCGCTCGACGTACTCGTTTTAGGTGGAGAAACCATTTATCCTATGACGCTCGTATCTTGCTATCCTATCGGTGTGATTAAGATGATAGACGGGGAGTCTTTGGATGAAAAGATTATCGCTATTCCCTTTGGCGACCCTACCTATAATAATTATTACGACGTACACGAACTTCCTAAACACGTCTTTGACGAAATGATGCACTTTTTTGAAGTGTATAAATCGCTCGAACATAAACAAACGACGGTGAAAGAAATTTGTCATCGCGACGAAGCGGTGGACATCATCAACAAATGCATTGCGGCGTATAAACAAAAATTCGGCAAAGCGCGCAAGAGAAAAGACTGAAAAATTCAAAAATTCCGCCTGTATAGACGGGATTTTTTTCTAAATAAGATTGACAATTACTACTAAATACTGTATAATAGAATAAATTAGAGATTTTATACATTTAATAGGATACTAAAATCGTCTTTTTCGACGAAAAAAGCAAAGATTTTTCTAAAAGGGCAATTTTCCTTGAAAAAGTTTATCGTATAATAGAAATAATCAAATCCGCAAAAAGCGGAAAGCAAAAAAGGGAGAGAGTATGGACTACACTCAAACGATAACGCCACAAAACAGAGCGGCGTTTAAGCGGAAAATAGAAAATGCGCACGCGCGTGCAGCGGTAGTGGGTATTTTGTATTTTTTGGCGATTATCGCGCTTGCGGTTCTCGCGTTTTTTCCTATGCTTTCTATCGGCGGAGTAAATTTATGGGTGCTTACCTTTTGGCAAAGCTTCACGGCTCTGAAAAATCTGCAAGGAATTACCTTTGCGATTATTCTCGATTTGACGGTTGCCGTGTTCTACGCGCTGATTTTACTCACGGTGGTTTGCAATTTTTTAAGAAGTTTAAAGAAACTCGGGTGGCTGTTTAAAAGAAGACCCAGCCGTTCCAACGGGTATAACAGAAACGTTTACGCAATGGAATCGCTCGGCAAATTGTTTTCAGGGTCTTTTCATACGCTCGTAGCGTTTAGCTTTTTGATTTATTTACTTTCCAAAGAACCTGCCATAGCAACCCAGCCTATCTACTTATATATTGCGTTGGGCGTTGGCGCGCTCGTGCATTTTCTCGGCGGGTTAATCGGCGGGGGGATTTCCTTGTTTGCCGTTGAAGGCGGAACGTTGCACGAAGAAAAACGGCGCGGGTGCGTGTTCGTTCCTTTTCTTCGCAACCTGTTGCAAATCGTAGCGGTGGCGGGTGTCGGACTTTTTCTCGTGCGTTCGGCGCAGGTGTTAAAGCTTGCGAATATTTTGCGGGAAACGGAATTTGCGGGTCTTTTAGGAAAATGGAGAGAACTTGTTGCGCCCCTTGCGTTCTTTTTAGTGTTCGTGTGGCTGTTGCCCCTTATCAAGCACGCGACGGGTATTGCCGAATACGACCGCGAAGGCTTTGAAGCATCGGGCAGAAATACTTTCCGCGCTTTCACTTTCTTAACCTTTTTAACGGCAATCGGTGGGGTAGTAGCGGAATATTTGTTTGCAGGCGTTTGGTGCTTGGACGGCGTGTATATCGCTATCGTAGCTTTACTTTCGTTTATTATCGAAGTATGTTTGAGAAAATATCCCGACGATACCGATCGCTCGGACGAAATTGAATCGGATAGCTTGCTTGGCGGAAGATACGTAGGCGGCGTGGAATTCGTACCGCCTGTGGAGCAAGAAAAACCTAAAACTTACGAATACTACGACGATTAAAAAAATTAACCACGAAAGACGAAATTTTTGAAAAGAAAAAAAATAGTCGGGAGGTGGTTTTGTCGATACGGCGGGGGAGCGCGTGAGCGCAAAGAAGTACGGATAAGAAAAATACACATAAAAAATGGGAGGAGAATAACTATGAAGAATCAACAAATGATTCAACAACACTACGGTATGGATATCGGTTGTGCGCCAACAGTAAAACAACAAAAGCACGTTCCTACGACGCCTGTGAATATGCGTAAGCGTGTGAGAAAAGCGCAAGGCAAAGCAAAGTGGATGGGATTTTTCTACTTTTTCGGTACGCTTGCATTTCTTGCGTTGGCGTGTTTGGGAATGTTCAGCTACGACAACAAGGGCGCAATCGAATATCTTTGGGTGGCAAACTTTTGGAAACCTTTCCTTGACATCAAAAACGGCTTTACGCTCGAAGTGATTAAACCTATGGTTAAGCCGTTGATTTATACGATTATGCTTCTCGTGCTGTTAATCAACTTTTTCCGCTGTTTTGGCAAGTTTGGTTGGCTGTATAAAAAGAAAGCGAGCAGAACGTACGGGTTTAACCGCAACGCGTTTGCAATGGAAGATCTCGGCAGAATTTTCTCTGGTTCGTTCTTCGCAGTCGTATTTTTTAGCTGTTTATTGTATCTTACGGGATATAGCTTTACGTTAATGGCTTATATCGCAGTTGGCGTTGGATTTTTATTCCACTTCTGGTGCGGGCTCGTAGGCGGAAACGTCAGCTTGTTCACGGCGCGTGGCGGTGTGGAAGAAGAAAAGAGAAGATACGGCAGATTTTCCGTGTTCCTTCGCAATTTGTTCCAAATCGCGGCGGTGGCGGGTATCGCGTTCTTCTTCTTGAAAATGAACACGCTTAAAGCGTTCGTTTCCGATTTGTTCGCAACGGGCGACTTTAAAGGAATACTTAACGATATCAATGCGTTAATCGTGGCGGCTATCGAACTTGTTATCGTCGTTTGCTGGCTCGTGCTCGTTAAGCACACGACGGCTTCGACGGAATTTGACCGCGACGGCGCGCAAGCGAGCGGTATGCATAACTTCCGTATCTTTACGTTCTTCATTTTCTTGCTTTCGGCAGGGCTCGTGTGCTTTGAATATTTCGTTCAAGGCGTAGGCTTTGGCGATAACTTGCAAACGATTTTGCTTGGGGTAGTCGCTTTCGTATCCTTTATTTTGGAATGTTGCTTGCGCCGTTTCCCGAAAGTAAAAGGCTCGATTAGAAGAAAGGAAGAATTCGACGCGCAGTACGTGCCTACGAATATGCCCCAAACCAGTCGCGTACCCTTGCATTGCTTCACGCAACCCGGTGTTATCACCTACGGCGGTCAGCAATATATGGTAATGCCTATGTCGCACAACGCGCCGAACTACGAAAGCGCCGCGCCTGTGGAATACTATTTCGTGGACGAGGAGGGATATTAAGATGAAGAGAAAGGTTTTTAAATCGAAAGACGATTACGAAATGATGATTGATGCGGATAAATACAGAGCGTATCAACAACCTGCTCCCCTTAATTATTCTATGGGGGTTAATCGCGGACCTATTCAAGCAGGGGTGTATATGCAACCTAACGGTACGCCCGTGATGATTATGCCTTTGATTGCGAGCGGTCAGCCTATGATGCCCGTAGCGCAAGAAACCGTGCCTATCGTCGTGCCGGATAAAAAGAGAAAGAAATAAAAAGAAAAAGCGATATGCGTCCAAAATTCGGGCGCATATCGAAATGCTTTTTAAAGGAGAGAACTATGAAGAAAGACAAACGCTTAAAAAATGACGGGCAACCCGTTTCGACTGAGCAACAAGACGCGGCGGCGGGCGCGTTTATAAATAGCGAAAACTGCGAAGAAATTTCGTCTATGAAACGCCGTATTAAAAAGGCGCACGCAAAGGCGAAGTTCGCGGGAGTTTTGTATTTGATTGGCTCGATTGCATTGTTTGCGTTTTTGTTCGTTCCGTTTTTAACGGTTCAAACGGCGGATAACAAGGCTTGGGAAGTTTCCATTCTCACCTTTTTAAACCCCGTTTTTAATCTCGGCGGTTTGAATTATAACTCGCTCGTGCTGTTGCCTGTTTGCGCGTTGTACGCGCTTATGCTTCTCGTTGGGTTTATTAATTTGCTCGTAAGCTTTTCCAAGCTCAGCGGTCTTTCTAAGAAAAACCCCACGCGTAATAAAGGGTATAACCGCAATTTCTACGCAATGCAAAAGCTTGGGAATTGTTTCTCGGGCACGCTTATCACCGTTCTGTTCGGCCTTTTGCTTATCTATGCGGTTGCGAAAGCGGAGTTTTCTGCGCTCGTATATCTTCCGATCGGCGTGGGCGTGTTGGTGCGCTTGATTGCAGGACCCGTTTCTGCGAAAATCGGTCGCTACGACATTGAAGAAACGGTCGTTGAATATAAGCGTTCTTCGAAAGTTTCGGCGTATTTCTTCCGTAATTTAATACATATTCTCGTCGTGGTCGCAATTGCGTTCTTCTTTGCAAAAGCAACCAACTTGAACGCTACGTTGACGGGCGTTTCCGTGAGCGGATTTTCGTATCTTACGGGAAATATAAAATTACTCTTAGACACCGTTTTACAAGTGCTTTTGCTCGTTTGGACGTTCGTGTTATATAATCACGCTTTCCACGCGACGGAGTATTCTATCGACGGTATGAACGCAAAGGGTATGAAGAATTACCGCGTGTTCTCTATGTTTGTGGCTGTCAACGCGCTTGCGTGGTTCTTCGTGCATTATTTTGCCGTTAGCGAATGGACGTGGTGGATTCTTTTAATCGTGCCTGCTTCGCTTCTTGCGTTTGTTTTAGACCTTGTTATCAAAACGAAAAACAACGATAGAGTACGCAACGCGTGTGTTGAACCCAAAGCCCAAGAAGCGTCGCAACAGCCCGTGCAACCTTCCTACCGTATTCCTTTGCAATGCATTACCCGTCCCGGCGTGTTTATGCAACCCAACGGTCAACCCGTAATGGTAATGCCTATGCAAAACGGTCAGCCTGTTATGTATCAAACGCCCGAAACGGCTATGCCCGTTCCTGTGCCTGCGCCTATCCCTATGCCTGCGCCCGTACCTGCCCCCGTGCAAACGGAAAAGAAAGAAGAAACGGCGCAACCCGAAACGCCTGCGTTCAACGAATGGGACGGATTGACCTTTGAATGGGAGCCGAACGGCAAAACCCGTGAAATCAATTGCCCGTATTGCGCGAAGAAGCTCAAAATTAAACAAGGCGCGCCTGGTTATCGTTGCGCGGCTTGCGGAAGAGTATTCCAGTTGCAAAAGGTAAAAAAAGAAGAAACTCCTGCGCAAGAAGAAAGCGCAGAAGAAACGCAAGAATAAACTTACAAAAAAGACGGACGAGAAAAAACACTCATCCGTCTTTTTTGAAGTACGGTTAGGAGGCTTTGAAAAGGCGTACTGCAACGACGGTCATATCGTCTTTGGAAAGATTGCCGTATTCTTCTATGGCTTTTTGCAAAATACAGTCGGCAAGCTCTTGCGGGTTAGATGCGGGGAGCTTTTTTAAGTTTTCATACAAGTCGGCGGTTGAGCCGAACGCCGAAGTAATCCCGTCGCTTAAAAACAAGAGTACGTCGTTTTCTTTTAATACGTAGGTAGACGCTTCGGGATGGAGTGAATCGAGAATTCCGAGCGGTAGGGTGGCGCTGTCGAGAATTTTCAAAGCGTTGCCTGATAAAATAAAGCCCGTCGGTGAGCCGATTTTCACGACGTTGGCTTCCCCGCTGTCCAAGTCCACGACGGCGATATCCACGCAAGCAAAGCTTTCTTCGCGGTTGAAAGCGAGCAGTTTGTTGACGGTGGAAAGAATTAAAGCAGACGGCATTTTCGCGCGGTAAAAGCTTTCGAGCAGGGAAATGGTGCTTTCGGAAATTTTGCGCGCGTATTCCCCGCTTCCCATACCGTCGGAGAGCGCGACCATAAACCGCCGTTCGTCTATTCTCGTGACGGAATGGGTGTCCCCGCTTGCCGTTTCGCCGTATTTAGTGGCGCAAGCCACGCCGAACGCCGCGTCGAAATAAGGTTTTTTGCGCAAAATACAGCAGTATTTTTCCTTGCTTAAAGGAAGTCTTTTAGAAATAATCATAGGCGAGCCGAAAAAAGCCGAAGAAACGTCGGCAATCTTTTTGACGGATGCGTTTCCGAACGTAATTAAAGAAAGCGTAAGTTCCCGTTCTTCGCCGTAGATAAGCACTTCCGAGCAAACGACCCCTGCTTTTAAAAGGGCTAAACTGAGCGCGCGTTCTTTTTCTTTATGCAAAAGCAACGGCTCGCTTTGCTCTAAGGCAATCCCACGCAAAATTTCGCTTACGCCCTGCGCTTGCTTGGCAAGGAGCGCTCGCCCCGTCGCGGCGTTTTCCGCTTCTAACATATAGTTTTTAAACTCTACGAGCTGACGGTTGACCGCGTAGAGTATTCCGCTTTGATTAACGCATTTTTGCGCCATTGCGCCAGGTACGTCGATTAAACTGACTTTGCCTTTCAAGCAACCGACGGAAACGAGCGAAACGAGATGACGTTGCACGTTTTCCGCCGCGCACTGAGAATATTGCGGGCATTTTTTGCAGACCTTATCGCAAACGAGATTGCGGATATATTCTTTGGCTTCATCTTCCGCTTGGGACGAGCCGAGTGAGTTGAAAGTGGTTTGTATTTCTCTAAATACGGCGGAAATCTCAAAGAGCTGTTCTCCGATTGCCGCGCGGTTGCGGTTGATTGCAATGCGGGAAAGATGTTTTTCCCGATAAAACACCAAATCGTCTTCTAAGCGGTGCAATAAAGGCGCAGGCAATAACAGGAATAAAAGACAGGGAATGACGGTAGAAAGTACGCTTTGCACGAGCATGGAAAGGGGAAAATCGTATAAGCCGTCGAGAAAGCCGTAGTAGAAAAAGACGATAAGGGCGGAGCAGGTTTGCGCAAGTCTACCCGATTTTGCGAAAAGGACGACGGCAATTCCGTAAACGAAAAAACGTTCGGGGGAAATTCCGCCGATTAGCGCAGACGGCAGGGATAAAACGAACGCACCGACGAGCGCGGTGGCATCTTTGCTTACGTAGGAGATAATCAAAAGTAAAAAGAATGCCACGCCCGTGTAGACGGCAACGCTTAAAAAACGGCAAATACCTACGCCGACGAGCAGGAATAAAAGCACGGAAAAGAGAATTTCTTCCGTTTTCAAACGGCATTTTAAGGCTTTTTGCAACAGGGCTTTGAGCGCAACCGTAAAGGCGGCGGCTAAGAGAAAGACGAACGCGGAAAGTAAAATGCTTTGCGTAAGCGATTGTTCGAAAAAGGAAATCCCGAACGGTGTTTCATAGCCTGAAAAGGGGGCGAACAGCACGTACGAAGCAAGCGAAAGGAATAAGGCGGAAAAGGAAAGGATATGTAGTTTGGGCGGAGTAAGACGTCGTTTAAAGGCGAAAGAAAGGCATAAGAGCAGAGCTTGGCCGAAATAGAGCAGGGTAAGAATCCATTGACCCGTAATGGCGACGGAGAATAAATAAAATAACCCGCAAACGCCGAAAGATAGCTCCGCTGAAAGACAGGCGAAAAGAAAAGCAAGCCCGTAAGGCTCGCCGTAATCTCCCACGTGGAAGAGAAATAAAAACGCCGCAAGTACTGCCGCGTATACGAATACTTGCGTAGACGTCGTACGTTTTGATGAAGTCATAGTGTTAGCCTCCGAATAATTTCGTTCGGGGTTTAGTATATAACTTTTTTGCGGGCGAAATTTGTAAAAGGTTGAAAATACAAGGGCTTTTTCGACGAAAATCCCGCAAACGTTAATTGTTTACGGGAAAGCCTAAGCTGATTAAAATAGCGCGGTTTACGCGGTTCATCGTAGCGGGCGGAAGCTCTCCTATGCGTTCTTTTAAACGGCGTTTATCCAGCGTTCGGATTTGTTCTAATAAAATTACGCTGTCTTTTGCAAGCCCGTAGGCGGAAGGGAGTTCAATGTGCGTGGGCAGGCGCGCTTTGTTGATTTTGCTCGTGACGGCAGCCGCAATAATCGTAGGGGAATATTTATTGCCCACGTCGTTTTGCACCACGAGTACGGGGCGTATTCCCCCTTGCTCGCTACCCACTACGGGGGATAAATCCGCGTAGTATAATTCGCCTCTTTTAACGTTCATAGTCGTACCTCTTTTGAAAACCCGAAAAAACTCCCTTACTTTATTATATGTAGGGGCGAAGGTTTTCGTCAGTAAAAGTATTGCCTTGCGGGAATTTTTTTATACGCGCGGAAAAAGAAAATTGAATAAAAAAGACCTGCCCCGTTCGTTTGAGTGGGGCAGGGTCGCGTTCAAGCGTTTTAGATAATGCATTTCGCGTTCTTTTCGGGCAGGGAATCGAGTTCCTTTTTCTTTTCGGCGTAGCCAGCTTTGCCGAGCAACGCAAAGGTCGCCTTTTTGCCTTCTTCCACGCCCGGTTGGTTAAAGGTGTTGATGTTCAGCATTGCCCCTGCGTACGCCGTTTGCAATTCGAACAGGAACAACAGCTGACCTAACGTAAAGGCGTTGAGTTCGGGAATCCAAAGCGTATAGTTCATTCTTCCCGCTTTCGTCAAAGCGTAAGCGGTGGCGGCGTTTTCCGCTTGAATGAGTTCTTCCATCGTGTGTCCGCCTAAGAACGCTACGTCGGGGATATTTTCGCAACCGTGCGGGATAGGCATTTCACAGCCGTATTTTTTCAAGGAAAGGAAGGTGACGACTTTATCGAACGGGCCTTCGGTGTAGAGCTGTACTTGCGAGTGTTGGTCGGTGACGCCGAGCGATTTCACAGGCGTTTGTCCAACGTTGCAAGGCGTGCCGTCGAGCGTGATATTTTTGCCGAGAGATTCCGCCCAAAGTTGACAATACCAGTCCGCAAGGAATTTCAAGTTATCCGAATAGGGCATCATAACGCCGATATTCTTGCCTTGTTCCATTGCCGCGATTTGTAAAACGGCAGACATAAGAGCAGGGTTTTTATGCATAGACGGTTGACGGCAAACGCTGTCCATATACGCCGCGCCTGCGAGTAAACCTTTAATATCAATGCCAAGCACTGCCGCGGGCAAAAGCCCTACGGGGCAAAGCTGAGAAAATCTTCCGCCTACGCCGTCGGGGAGAATATAGCTCTTAATTCCGCCACATTCGTCGGAAATCTTTTTCAAATTGCCTTTCTTCTCGTCGGTGGTGAAAATTACGTTGTCTTTTACGTTCACGCCCGCTTTGGTTAAAAGATCGAGAATAATCAAATACTGCGTCATAGTTTCGCTGGTCGCGCCCGATTTGGAAATTACGTTAAAGCAAGTTTTTTCAGGCTCGATTACGTCTAAAAGGTCGCGCATTCTCACAGGGTCAACGTTGTCTTCCACGTAGAATTTAGGGCCTTTTCTCTTGTATTTAGGTAAGTCGTTGTAGTGCAAGTGGCAAAGCGCGTTAAACGCCATAATCGGACCGAGCGCGCTTCCGCCGATACCGAGCACGACGAAGTATTGAAAATTCTTGCGCACGGTTTTTGCCGTTTGCAAAATATCTTCCACGATTTCCTTTTGATTGTAAGGAAGTTCCGTCCAACCCATATACAGCTCGTCCTTGCCTCTGTTTTCTTTTACGTAGTCAAACGCCTGTTTTGCGCGCGTAGAATACGCCGCAAGGTCTTTTTTCGAAAAGCCTTTCTCGCCGAGAAAGGTGTCCGTCATATTGTTGTAGTCAAGGCTAACACGCATTGCGTTGCGCCATTCTCTCGTTTTGTAGCTCATAGCAGTCCTCCAAAAATAATCTTTCTATTATTGTAGACGAAAATTGCGTTTCTGTCAAGGATACGAACGAAAAATCCTTAAAATTACCAAATTTTTTTATCTGTTTTTGGCTTTGCGGGGCTTAGGAACGGGGTTTGCGGTGATAAGGTGCATTAAAAAATAGAAAATTACGCTCACGAGCAACATAATCCCGCCGATAAAAAGGTCAGCGATTATCTCGCTAAAATACCGCGTGAAAAAACTTTTAAAAGTTTGCCCTACGAAGGAAACGGGTAGGATTAACGCGATAGAAAGTAAGGTCTTTTTGAAAAAGTGAAATTGACGGTTGGGGGTGAGTACCTTTTTGAAAAGGCAACGCAAGTTTAAAATCGTGCAAACGGCGTAGCTTCCGCCTATACCGATAATATAAGCGTAGCCACCGAGCAGGGCGGGAAGGAAACAAATACACGCAAGTAAAAACGCCGCGCCGATAAAATAATATCCGAAAGTTTGTTTTTCAAATCCCATTGCGTTTAAAATACTCGTGGAAATCATAGCAAGGCTCATAGGCAGTAGGATAGGGCAGCTTTTGACAATCATTTCCCCCGCTTCTTTCGAAGAATAAGCGAGTAAACCTAAGCTTTCTCCAAGTACGAAGAAAAACGGCATTAAAAGGCACGCCACGAGCGCGGAAGCGGTTAACCCCCGATCGATATTTTTCTGCAACCGCTCTTGACGGTTTGCGTAGTAGTCTTCCGAAAGTTCAGGTACGAGTACGAGCGCAAACGATCCGATCACCGTCGCCACGATAGACAGCGCCGGCATGACCATACCCGTAATAATTCCGAACGTTTTTAAAGCGTCTGATTGCGTCATACCTGCTCGCACCAGCATTACGGGCAGGAGTACGGCAACGGCAGAGCCAACGAGCGATCCGCCCGTTCGTACGGCGGTAATGGGGGTTGCGGAAGTAAGAAGGTTTTTTATCTCGCCTTTTGGAGAAACGAGTTTGCCTTTCCTAAGATAAAACCAAAGGAACGCGCAACCGCACGCGACCACGTGAGAAAGCACGTTAGACAAAGCCGCAAATTCCGCTGATTGAATAGTCGTCGTTGCGGTTTTAAGAAGGAGTACGCCCGTAATCACGGCAACGCTTTCTTCGATAATCCCAAACATAGACGACGTTAAAAACTGTTTTTGCCCCCAAAACCAAGCGCGGATAGCGCCGTAGACGGAGCAAAATACAAGCCCGATTAACAAAACGCGGAATACGGCAAGCCCGCCTTTATCGTGAAAAAGAAAAGAGAATAAATTCCCGCTCAAAAAAAAGAGCAGGACTACGGGTAAAGAAAGGGCAAGCGCAAGAAAAACGCCCGCGCTCACGGCTTTTCGTTCGCCTTGCAAATCGTTTTCCGCGCGGCTTTTCGAGATTAGCCGAGAAACCGTCGGGGGAATACCGCCCCCGCTAATCGTTATAAATACGGCGTAGACGGACAGCGCGACTTGATAAATCCCTAACCCTTCCGCGCCGACCATACGCGCTAAAATCATACGGTATAAAAAGCCGAGCGTACGCTCCGCAACAGACAACCCCGTCACGAGCGTGGCGGTTTTATAAAAACGTGTTCTCATACCGTTATTGTACGAGCCGTGCCCTTGAAATATGACAAGAGATTGCTATGATTTTGTATACTCCTCATCCGTCGTTCGGCTCGCCGTGCTTCGCGCTCACGACACCTTCTCCCGCAGGAGAAGGTTAAACGAAGAGATTGCCACGAAACGCTCCCCGTCGCACGGGGTCGCAATGACATATAGACGGTCATTGTGAAGGAGCGCAAGCGACTGCGACAATCTAAAAATTTTATAAATCGTAAAAATTGATAGTGGACTAATAAAATAAAAAGCAACGAATGGTTGAAATTATTCGTTGCTTTTTAAAATTTTAGAAATCTCTTCTACCTAATAAAATATCAATATCTTCTCCAAAATAATCGGCGATTTTACAAAGATTTTCAATAGTAATTTTTCTTTGACATAAAAGATATCTGGATATTGTTTGTTGGGGAATATCAACCTTTTTTGCAAATTCAGATATGGTCATATTTCCAATAAGTTGTTTTAAGTTTTGTGCGAAAGCTTCCATATATTCATTATTCATAATTATATTTTACACCAAACGGTGCGTTTTGATTGACTTACACCAAATGGTGTGATATTATAATAACATAAAACGTAAAAATTAAAACACAAAGGAGTGAAATCTATGGAATATGTACAAATTGCAAGTAAAAATTTAAAAAGAATTATGCAGGAAAAATCTATAAGCGTTTCTCAATTAGCAAAATTGTCGGGAGTGTCAAAAACTACGATATACGCTATCTTGAAAGAAAAGAATAAAGTTATTTATTTGACTACGGTATACTATTTATGTAAAGCCCTGCAAATAAAATTATCCGAATTTTTTTCGCCTGATTATATACAGTAAAATTCCCGCTTGAAGAAAATTTCTCAAAAAACTCGTTAAAACGCTTGCGTAAAATGGAAAAAGATGCTATACTATTAGTACTTAATAATTCAGATGATGAATGTTGAGAGTGGTTCGCGCCACTCTCAATATTGCTATTAAGGAGTAGAAAATGAAAATTAAACCTATCGAAGAGATTCAAGCCTTTTTGCAACCCATTGCCGACGAGCTGGAAATCGAAATCGTAGAAGTGGAGTTTAAACAAGGCAAAGCCCCCGCCTTAACCGTGTTTATCGATACGGAAAACGGCGTGGATTTGGATACCTGCGAGAAATTCCACCGCGCTATCGACCCTGCGCTCGACGAGCTTGACCCTACGTTCGGGGGCGCGTATACCTTGAACGTTTCCAGTCCCGGACTGGATAGACCGTTTAAAACGGCAAGAGATTTTGAAAGACGGCTTGGCGAAAAGGTAGAAGTGAAACTGTTCGCTCCCCTGAAAGGGCGTAAGGCGTTTGAAGCCGTGCTCGTAGAACACGACGAGAATTGCGTGGTGCTCGAAGAAAACGGAGAAACTTTTAAGCTTGAAAAGAATAAAATCGCAAAAATTTGCTTGGCGATTGATTTTGACGGCTTGGACTAACGAAAAAAAATTAAGCAACTATAAACAGGAGATAATAAAGATGGAAAACAAGGAGTTTTTTGCAGCGCTTACCGAATTGGTAAGAGAAAAAGGTATCAGCGAAGAATCGTTCATTGAAACGCTTCAAAATGCACTTGCTTCGGCGTATAAAAAGCAATACGACGGCGGTGCGGAAGTATCCGTTTCGTTGGATGCAGAAAAGGGTACGATTGAGTTCAAAGCAACTCGCTACGTGGTGGAAGAAGTAGAAGACAAGGATAAGGAAATTTCTTTGGAAGCGGCGCAGGAACTGAATCCCGATTATCAAGTGGGCGATAAAATTGAAAAAGTATTTATCCCGAAGAACTTCGGGCGTATTGCGGCACAAACGGCAAAACAGGTCATTTTGCAAAAATTGCACGAAGCCGAACGCGACAATACCTTCTCGGCGTTCTCCGATAAAGAAGGGGAACTCATGATTGGTACGATTCGTAAAATCGACGATAGAAACGTTTACGTTGAACTTAGCGATAAGAAAATCGAAGGGGTAATGCCCCCGCAAGACCGAGTGAATACCGAAAGATACGTCGTTGGCGAAAAGATTAAAGTGTTCGTAAAACGGGTAAAAAACAGCGGCAGAAATTCTCAAATCGTCGTTTCGCGTACTTCGGCGGGCTTGGTGAGAAAACTCTTTGAAGAACAAGTACCCGAAATCGCGCAAGGTATCGTAGAAATCAAGGAAATCGCGCGTGAGCCTGGTCAACGTACTAAAATGGCGATTCATTCCAACGACGAAAGAGTAGACGCCGTCGGTGCGTGCGTAGGCAACAGAGGCGCGAGAGTTAACGCGGTCGTGGAAGAGCTTGGCGGAGAAAAGATTGATATTATCCTTTGGAACGAAGACCCGCTTGCGTTTATTTATAAAGCGCTTTCGCCTGCTACCGTGTTGTCGGTGACGGGAAAAGGGGAACGCAGCGCAGTGGCTATCGTGCCCGACGATAAGTTATCCCTTGCAATCGGTCGCGACGGGCAGAACGCTCGGCTTGCGGCACGCCTTACGGGCTGGAAGATTGACGTAAAGAGCGCGTCTTCGCCCGAAGCTGCGGAAATTTTGGCTATGCAAGAAACTGCTGAATCGGAAGCCTTAGAAACGGACGAAACGCAGGAAACGGTAGAAGAATAATGGCGAAAACCAAAACGATACCTATGCGCACCTGTATTGCTTGCCGTGAAATGAAACCGAAAAAAGAAATGCTTCGCGTGGTGAAAAACGCGGACGGGGAAATTTTTGCGGACTACACGGGCAAAGCGGCTGGGCGTGGCGCGTATATATGTAGCGGAGAAGAATGCTTGAAAAAGCTTGCCGATAAAAAACTTTTACACAAAGCGTTTTCGGCGAGCGTAGACGAAGGCGTTTATCAAACGATTAAGGAGAGCGGTTTTGGAAAGAACGAGCCTTAAAAAACTCCAAACCTATTTAGGGTTTTGTATTCGGTCGGGAAAAATCACGTTCGGCGTAGACGGGATAGAATCTCTGCGCAAAGGCGTGGTGTTATTGCTCGCGGACGAAGCTTTAGGCGAAAGCTCTTTTAAAACGCTGAAAAAACTCCAAGAAAAATTTTCGTGCGAGATGATAATATGTCCGCGCGGCGAACTTGGAGAATTATTGCACCGCCCCGCAGTTAAAGCGGTGGCTATTAAAGACAAACACCTTGCCGACGCGATACTTTCCGTTGCGGACGGCGAGCCCCAACTTAAAATTTATTCGGGAGGAACGAACTGAACTTATGGCAAAGAAATACGAAAATGTGGAAAAGATAACGGAACTATTAGGCGAAGGTCAACTCGGCGGGTTGCAAAAACGCCTGTCTTCCACAGAAAAGAGCCTTGCGGAAATTATGCGTAAGCTTTCCGTGTTAGAAGCGGAAAAATCCGAACGCGACGCGCAAAAAGCGGCGGAAGAAGCCGCGCGCCTTGCAGCGGAGGCTCAGGCGGCGAAAGAAGCTGCCGAAAAGGCAAAAGCCGTTCCCGAAGCGGCGGAAACGAAAGCGGAAGAACCCGCTGAAAAACCTAAGAAAACGAGAAAAAAAGCGGTTGAACCGGTAGAAGAGCAAAAGGTTGAAGAAAAGGCGGAAGAACCGCAAGTAAAAGCCGAGCCTACGCAGGCTGAGCCGGCGAAAACGTACGCGCCCAAAGCTCCCGCAGCGCCGAGAGCGCCGAGATATTTCAAAAACGGACAGGAACAAGGGGTATACGTTTCCAAACCCGGCGCGGAAACCGCGCCTACGTCGACAACCTACCGTCCCCGCACGCAATCGGGTGAAAGAACCGTGCGCCCGCAAGGGGATAGACCTCCGAGAACGGGTACGGCAACGGCAAACGCCCGTCCTGCTCGTCCTGCCGTAAGTGGCGGGGCTGCACCCGTAAATCTTCCGCGCGACACGAAGTCTTTCGGTGCGCCTGCGAAGAAAAAGACGTATGAAAAGACGTATAGCGAGAAAAAACCCGTATCTAAACGCGCGCTCGTTAAGCAAATGGGTATGACGGTGGAAGATTTCGACGAAGATAAGTCGGGATACAGAAAGGTGCGTTCGCCTAAAAAGCAAAAGAAACAGGAAATCCCCGTAATCAAGATTGAACACGCGGTCGTGACCACGCAAGACATTCCCTTAAAAGTACTTTCCGAAAAGCTTGGCGTTTCGGCGGTGGAAATCACGAAGCGGTTGTTTAAAGAAGGGATTATGAAAGGGATTAACGATTCCATTGACTACGATAACGCGGCGTTGATGGCGGCGGATATGGGTATCGACCTTGAATATAAACCCGAAAAGACGGCGGAAGACGTATTGCAAGAAAACTACGTGGCAGACGACGTAAGCACGCTCGTACCCCGCGCCCCTGTCGTCACCGTTATGGGACACGTCGATCACGGTAAAACTTCGTTGCTCGATAAGATTCGCGCGACGAGCGTGACAAGCGGAGAAGCTGGCGGGATTACGCAGAGTATCGGTGCTTACACCGTTTCGGCAAAGGGAAAACAAATCACCTTTATCGACACGCCCGGACACGCGGCGTTTACGGCAATGCGTGCGCGTGGCGCACAAGTGACGGACGTCGTTATTTTGGTCGTAGCGGCGGACGACGGCATTATGCCCCAAACGGTGGAAGCTATTAACCACGCAAAAGCGGCGAACGTGCCTATTATCGTGGCAATGAATAAAATGGATAAGCACGAAGTCAATCCCGACCGAGTGAAACAAGAACTTATCGAACACGAGCTCGTTCCCGAAGAATGGGGCGGGGATACCATGATCGTGCCCGTTTCGGCAAAGACGGGTATGGGTATCGACGAGCTTCTCGATTCGGTAAATCTCGTGGCGGAAATGCAAGAACTCACAGCTAACCCCGACCGTCAGGCAAAGGGTACGATTATCGAAGCAAAACTCGATAAGGGCAAAGGTCCTGTGGCGAGCATTATCGTGCAAAACGGTACGCTGAAAACGGGCGATAATATTCTTTCGGGTACGACGATGGGCCGTGTGCGCGCTATGTTCGACGATAAGGGCAGAGCGGTGAAAACGGCAGGCCCTTCGATGGCGGTGTCTATTTTGGGGTTTGAAGAAGTGCCGAACGCTGGGGATAGCATTATGGCGGTTGACCAGTCGCTTATGAAGCAAGTTTTGGAAGAAAGAAAGAATAAAGAACGCGAAAGCATGATTAAAGAACAAAGCCGTGTCACGCTCGACGACGTATTCGCTCAGGTGGAAGAAGGTAAGATGAAAAACCTGAATTTAATCGTCAAAGGGGACGTACAGGGTAGCGTTGAAGCGGTAAAACAGTCTTTGGAAAAGCTTTCAAACGAAGAAGTCAAAGTCAAAGTAATTCACGGCGCGGCGGGCGCAATCAACGAAAGCGACATTATGCTTGCGGACAGCGCGAACGCGATTATTATCGGGTTTAACGTACGCCCTGATACGAAAGCGAAAAAGCTTGCGGAAACTTCGAAAGTGGACGTTCGTTCCTATCGTATTATCTACGAGCTTCTCGACGATATGGAAGCCGCGCTCAAAGGTATGCTTGCGCCTAAGCTTCGCGAAGTGCTTACGGGTAAATGCGAAGTGCGCCAGACCTTTAATATCACGGGCGTGGGCACGATTGCAGGTTGCTACGTGACGGACGGCAAGATTGTTCGTGGCGGAAAACTGAGAATTTACCGTGAAGATATTATGATTTGCGAAGGTGGCGTGAAACAGCTCAAACGCTTTAAAGACGACGTGAAAGAAGTCGCTTACGGCTTTGAATGTGGGTGCGCAATCGAAGGGTTCAACGAAATTCGTATCGGGGATATTATCGAGTGTTATATCACGGAGGAGATTAAAGCGTAATGAAAGGAAAGGGTTCGAGAACTTCACGCTTAAACGGCGAATATCAAAAGGAAATCAGCGAGATTATTCGTCGTTTAAAGGATAAATCGCCCGACCTTAAAGGTCTGATTTCCGTCACGGAAGCCGACGTTGCGCCTGATTTAAAAACGGCGATTATCTACGTTAGTATTTACGCCAAAGACGAAACGGAAAAAGCGCGTTCGTTTGCGGCGTTAAAAGAACACGCAGGGTATATTCGGCACGAATTATCGCAGGTGATGCGTATGCGCACCGTTCCCGCGCTTACGTTCAGAATGGACGGGAGTATGAGCTACGGGGCGAAGATGGACGAGTTGTTTAAAAAACTGCACGAAAATCAACCTAAACAGGAAGACGAAAAGGACGAAGAATGAAAAAATTTGACGATTTGACGGAGCTTGAAAATATAGCCAAAAAGCTGAAAAGCGCAAAGCAGGTGTTAATCGTAGGGCATATGCGACCCGACGGGGATTGCTACGGTAGCTGTCTTGCGCTTGGCTGTGCGCTTGAAAATATCGGCGTTTCTTGCGAAATCGTCAACGAATCGGACTGTCCGTCGAATCTTCGTTTTTTGGAAGGGATTGAACGGGTGGGCAAAACGCCTACGAAAGAGTTTGATTTGGTGATTGCGCTCGACTCCGCTGACGACCAGCGTTTAGGCGGGTTGACGGATTTATTCCGTCGCGCGAAAGCCAAGAAAATTCCTACCGTCAACGTCGATCATCATATTTCGAACACTCGCTACGGGGAAGTTAATTTCGTGCGGGAATGTGCGGCGAATTGTATGAACGTTGCCAAACTCGTCGCGTATCTGGGTGCTCCGTTTGATAAAAAAACGGCAACTTATTTGCTTTGCGGATTGTTGACCGATTCTGGGAATTTTTCTCACGACGACGTTGGCGAAGAGTGTTTTTTGCTTGCGGCAAAGCTCGTGAAAGCGGGCGCGGATATTCGCAGTTTAACTTACGAGCTTTTTAAAAAACAACCCAGAGCAAGAGCCGCGCTTCATTCGGAAGTAATGGGCAAAATGCGGTTTTTCTTCGACGAGAAATTTGCGTTAATTTTTATCACCAAACAAATGATGGAAAAGGTCGGCGCAGACAACGGAATGACGGAAGGGTTCGTCGATTTTCCCTTGAACGTAGAAACGGTAGAAGTTGCGGCTTCGATTATGGAAGTAAAAACGGGTCAGTATAAAATTTCCTTGCGTTCGAAAACATATGCAGACGTAAATAAAATCGCGGGAGTATACGGCGGAGGCGGACATATTCGCGCGGCAGGCTGTATGTTATTCGGGGAATTGGAAGAAGTGATTGACAAACTTTCCTACACCGTTTCGCAATACCTTTAAAAAATTTCCGTAAAATTTTATAGGAACAGGAAAAACAACCCCGTAGGGGTTGCTTTTTTTTACGTTTTCGGCTATAATATAGGTAAGTATTGCAAATGATGGAAAATTTTACCCTACGGTGGTTTTAAGTATGGCAGTTAAAAGCAAAAAATACGAAGAATTTATCAGCTTACACGTGGAAGCTTTAAAGGTCGTTTCCTACGCCGATTATTACACGAAAAAACCTTTATTCCCTACCTTGCAGGTGAAAAATGCAAGCGGGGAAGGGGTGCAGGATTTGCTCCTTTGTATCAGCGGTGGCAACGGGTTAATCGTGGAAAAACAAAAGCTCGTGGAAATACCTTTTGAAAGTGCGGTGGAAGTGGAAATCGGGGAGTTGCTTTCTCCTTTATATTTTGCAGAGCTTGAAGAAATCCGAGAAGAAGAACTCACCGTTTGTTTGAAAAAGGACAAAAAATTAATCGCTACGCAAAGCTTTTTAATTAAAGCGTTGCCGATTGATTTTTGGGAAGGTACGAGCGGAAACGCCGAACGGCTTGCCGTGTTCGTACGCCCCCGTCTTGCCGATTGCGCGAGAATTCGCACGGAGATTGTAGAACAGCTTAGAAAATGGGAAGTCGGCGCGGAACTTGGCGGCTACGAAGGCAACGATAAAAACGCCGTAAGGCGGATTGTCGCCGCAACGTTTGCGTGTATTAGGCGGTATTCTATCAACCGCACTCCTTGTGATTTTTCCGAACCTTCGGAAATCGGGGGCGGGGTAAAAATTCTTGCCGAGCGCAAGGCAAGCGCGCCTGAGCTTGCGCTGTTCGTTTGTTCGTGTTTGGAAAGCTTAGGTTTGCACCCCGTTTTGGTGTTTGGCGATAAGCATATTACTTGCGGCGTTTGGTTATATCAAAGCTGTTTTATGGACACCGTGTCTGACGATACGGGTCTTTTGGAAAAATATATCGCCGACGGTATTAACAACGTAAGCTGTTTTGATATCGACGATTTATACGCCGACAAAACTTGCGCCTATTCCACGAGTGAAACGCATTTCAAGCAAAAGCTTTCGGGCGGGTATTACGAAAAGTTCGTGGACGTACGCCGTTGCCGTATTGCTTCCGTGCCGTCGTTGCCGTTAAGGGCAAAAGGGATCAAGGGCTTTGAAATTTTAGGGGAAGACGCAATGTCGCCGTTCGCCGCACCGTCTAACCTTTTGGGTATGAAAAAATTCGAAGGGGATAACCGTCAAACGAAAGACAAGCAATGGGAACGGCGGCTGTTAGACCTTTCTTTGAAAAATACGCTCTTGCACTTTCCGCCTGAAAGAACGGTGGCGCACGTCGTATCCGCTTCGCCTGACGCTACGATAGAAGCGCTGTCTGCGGGCGGAGAAATGCAGTTATCGCCCGCTTCTTCCGAACTTGCTGAAATAAAAAAAGAAAAAGTACATTTCGGGTCGGCGGCAAAGTTGCGCGCGCTCCGTCAGCTTATCGAGCTTGAAAATGCTTCGGGGATTTTGCGCACCTATCTCGACGAACCGTCGCTTGCGGAAACCACGCAAAAACTCATTCGCAAAAACAAAGAAGCAGACGAAGAATCGGGAACGAAGATTTTATATCTTGCGTTCGGCTTTTTGCGTTGGTATAGCCGAGAAGACGGCGAAGAACATTTCGCTCCGCTCGTTTTGCAACCCGTACAAATTAAAAAGAGCAAAGGCGGAGCGGGGTATTCGGTGTCGCTTACCGACGAAGATTTTTCCGTCAATTCCACGTTGCTCGAATATTTAAAACAGGAATTTAATATTGATATTCGGGGGTTAGACGGAGCGTCTAAGGGCTTAAAAATTTCCGAAATTCTCGCAATGGTGAGAATGGAAGTCGTAAAAATGCGTAAGTGGGAAGTCTTTGAAGACGTGTATCTTGCGGCGTTTTCCTTTGCGCGTTATCAAATGTGGCAGGACCTTCGGCAAAATATGCCCGAATTTTCTAAAAACGAGTTGATAGCCTCGTTGCTTTCCAACCGATCCAAGCTGTCCGACGTTTCCGACATGGAACTTAAAGAAGATGAAACCGCTCCCGACCAAACGCTGATGCCCTTGCCTGCCGATTCGTCGCAATGGGAAGCCGTTGCGCTTTCGCAAACTGGGAAAACCTTCGTTTTGCACGGCCCGCCGGGCACGGGAAAATCCCAAACGATTACGAATATTATCGCAAACGCTTTAAACGACGGGAAACGGGTGCTGTTCGTTGCGGAAAAGCAAGCCGCGCTGTCCGTCGTTAAAAAACGCTTAGACGGGATCGGGATCGGAGAGTTTTGCTTAGAGCTTCATTCGAACAAAACCAATAAAACGGAAGTTTTGCAAAAGCTTTCTTCCGTGCTTGCCTTAGCGGGTACGCAGGAAAAAGTTTATCTTTCCGAAAAATCGGGGGCGATTGAAAAGCTCAAAGCCGAGCTTGCCGAACCGCTTTCCGCCCTTCATAAAAAACGCCGACTCGGCGTGTCCGTCTACGAAGCGATTCTCGTTTGTTTAAAGAATAAAAACGCACCCGATATTATGAATATCGAAAGCACTTTCTACGATTCTTTGACTAAAGAGAAAATCGAAGCGTACGAGAAAATGATGGTGCAGGCGGCAGCGGCGGCGAAGGAATGCGGCGGGGTGGCGAACTCGCCGTTTGCGAACGTAAATTTAACGGAATATAGCTTGGAAACAAGGGATTCCGTGTATTGCTCGTCGGAAGTCGTGATAGCGGAAATCAAGCATTTAAAAAATTATCTCGCTTTGTTTTTGGAACTGTACCGCCAAAGAATTAGCACGCTTACCCGCAAAAAATTGCTTGCGCTCAAAGAAATTGCGGAACTTTTAGCAAGCGGAAATTTGAATAAATATTTCAAGGAAAACGAAGAAGAGTTTTTCGTGTTTTTCAATGCGAATAAACGGTTGGATTTGTCGTTAGAAAGTTATTTTAAGCATTTTAAAAAGCTCGTAGATATTCAAAAAGAATATAAAAAGCTTGGCGAATGGTTGGATACGGGCGAAACGGACTATACCAAAGAAAAAACGGTGCTGTCCGTAGTGAAAAAGCTTTCCAAAGTTTCCCTTCAAGAGCTGGGCGACGACGTGTATAAGCACTTGGAAACCGTCTACGATATTTTTGAAGCAATGGAACGGATTAAATCTTGCACCCGTCTTTCCAAGTATTTCACCTATGCGTTCGGTCGGGTGGATTATTTCGACGCGCGCAAAAACTTCCTTTCCGATTTATATAAACTGCACGAAACTTGCGCTTCGGTATTTATGGATTATAACCCCGATAGCTTTAACAGTATGTGTATTCGCGCGGCAAACGGGTATAGCGTACCCGTCTTGCAAGGCTTGGTGCGCTCGCTGGATAGTTTTAGCGTAGCGGAAGAAAGCTTTTTGAAAATTACGAAAGCGGATGCAAGGCTTATCCCCGAAGAAGACGTTTTGGAATATTACACGACCAAAGCAGGCGCGTTGATCGACAACGTAGATATGCTTGCGAACTGGTGTATGTATAAGGCTACGGCGGAAAAATTAGACGAAGCGGGGCTTACGTTTATTACCGACGCGCTGGAAAACGGGTCGGTTTCGAGCGAAAATATACTCGATAGTTTCGAGAAGAATATTTACAAAAATTTCTTGCAGACGAATATCCCGCTCGACCCCGTATTATCCCGTTTTTCGGCGGCGATCACGGAAGAAGGCGCGGAAGCGCTTCGCTTGTCGTTAGACGAGTTTTCCAAGCTTTCCAAAGAACATATTCGCGCGAAATTGATAGAGCGTGTGCCTACTCCGTCAACGGACGGAAGTTTGAGCTTAGAGCTTGCGAATTTTCAACGGCTGTCTAAGAATAATTTGCGGGGTATGGGGCTTAGAAAGCTCTTTGAAGAAATTCCCGAACTCAGCAAGGTGCTTGCGCCGTGTATGTTGATGAGCCCGATTACCGTTTCACAGTATTTGCAAGCGGAAAGCGGATTGTTCGATCTTGTGATTTTCGACGAAGCTTCGCAAATGCCAACGGCAGAAGCGATCGGCTCGCTTGCCCGTGCGAAATCGGCAATCGTCGTAGGCGATCCCAAACAACTCCCGCCGACTACTTTCTTCTCTACCACCTACGTAGACGAAGACAATTTAGAAAACGAAGATATGGAAAGCGTTTTAGACGATTGCTTAGCGCTTGGAATTCCCGAACGGCATTTGACGTGGCATTATAGAAGTAAGCACGAAAGCTTGATTGCTTTCTCGAATTTGATGTATTACGGCAACGGGCTTTGTACGTTCCCTTCGCCTGACGCGCCCGATAGCAAAGTCAAATTTATCTTCGTGGAAGACGGGTTATACGACAGGGGCTTTACCAAGCGCAACAAAGTGGAAGCTGACGAGCTTATCAAAGAAGTTTTACGTAGACTTGCCGACCCTGCTTGCCGTAAATCAAGCATGGGTATCGTCACGTTCAGCAACGCGCAAAAGGAATATATCGAGCGTAAACTCTCCGCGCTCATTATCGAAAAACGTTTAGAAAGCGCGGCGTACGATAGAGAAGAACCGTTGTTTATCAAGAACTTGGAAAACGTACAGGGGGACGAACGGGACGTGATTTTATTCTCCGTATGCTACGGACCTGATAAGCTCGGTAGAATTTCCTTGAATTTTGGGCCGTTAAATCAAGCGGGCGGCTGGCGAAGACTCAACGTTGCGGTGTCGAGAGCGAGAGAAGAAATGCTTGTGTTTGCGTCTATGACGGGGGCAATGATCGATATTTCCAAAACCAACTCGCGTGGGGTGGCGGGTTTAAAAGCGTTCCTTGAATTTGCCGAAAAGGGCAGAACTACGCTCGCAATTCCGTCGGGAAAACTTCCGTCGAAAAAAGCAGGGATTGGAAAATATCTCGCGGAAGAGCTTTCTTCGTATGGCTACGATTGTCGATACGACGTGGGCGTATCCGATTTTAAAATCGACGTGGCGGTGCTTGACCCGAAGAATAAGCACAGGTTTATTCTCGCCGTGATGTGTGACGTGCCTACTCCTTTCTCAATCAAGGATAGAAACGTATTGCAAGTGCAAACGCTTAAACGCAATAATTGGAACGTTGCGCGAATTTTCTCCGTCAATTATTATAACAATCCCAAACGGGAAATTAAGAAAATTAAAGACCTTTTGGATAAACTCACGGGCGCGGACCGTCGTGGCGGTACGGGCTTGAATAGGGGCAAAAAGGCGTATAAGGCGGCGGAGCTTGAAAATAGGGAAGAAACGGCGAATTTCGTGACGTCGGGAGAAAACGACGGGGAAATACTTGCCCGTTTGAAAGCGATCGTGTTGGCGGAAGAGCCTATTTCCTACGAGTTTTTGGTTAGAAGATGCTTGACGAGCTTAGGAATTACCAAATACGGCGTGAAAGTGGAAGGGCGTATGCAGGCGCTTATTGCGTTGTGCGGCTTTAAAAGCGAACGGCTCGTAGGCGCAACCTTTTATCGCAAAACGGATAAAACGGTGGGATTTGATCGATACCGCGTGGAAACGGGCGAACCTATTCGAAAATACGAAACGGACTATACGCCGTACGAAATTATTGCGCTCGTGCGCGGTGCGTTGGAAGACAAGGTCGCGCTGTATATGGACGAATTGTTAATTATCGTGTCGAGCGCGTTGCGGATTGCAAAGCCGTCGGATAAGTTCTTCGTGTATTTAAACGATTGCGTTTCGCTTGGGGAAGAAAAAGGCTTGTTCGTGCGCTCAGTAAGCGATAGAATTTCGCTCGCTTAACGGTAGCGAAAAAAGGAACGAAAGAAAGTTTATGAAGAAAGAACGTAAAAAAGGAAGTATAGTGGTGGTAGAACGTTTTTTTAACGTCCGCTATATTTTCTTTTTTGCGTTTATGCTTTCGTTTGGCGTGCTATTTGGCTTCTTTCGGCTTTGTTTAGAAGCTTCCTTTTTGTGGTTGCTTTTTTTCGTGCCGATTTTGCCTATTCCCTTCGTCTTTTCAACGGATAGGAAACGAACGCTCATGACAACCCTTGCGTTTGCGCTCGCGTTTATTTGCGGTTTTTTACTGTTTTATGAAAAAGTAGACGAATACCAAAGCGCGGAAAACTTTTCTGGGGAACACAACGTCGTTGGCACGGTATGCGAAAAAGTGCAAGCCGAGAGCTATACGCGCGTGTTGTTATCGGATATTTACATAGCCGAAAAACCTTCCGATTTTAAACTCGTCGCATACCTGTCCCCGTCTTTTTCGGGAAATATAAGGGTGTCGGATAGGGTGGTTTTGCGGGGAAAGGTGTATACTTATCAAGAATTAATGCAAAACGATAGCTTTATCGGGCAAAAAATTGCCGACGGGGTGAAATATTATTGTTTTTGCTACGAGCGGGTGCAAGCGGTAGGGCAAGCGGACGATTTGTTTTTGACGGTAAGAGCAAGAATAGAAGAAGTCGTTCGCGCGGGCATGGACGAAGCTTCTGCGTCGCTCACGCTCGCGCTATTGCTTGGGGATACGGCGGGGATCGAAGAAGGTTTGCTTGAAAATATTCGCGCGGGCGGGATTGCGCATATTTTTGCGGTGTCGGGACTTCATATTGCCGCGCTCTACGCCTTTTGCCGATTGCTTACCGATAAAACGAGGTTTTCCCGCGCGCCCGCTTGGACGAAGTTTTTGTTCGTTTCGCTTATCGTGCTTTTCTACGGCGGAGTTTGCGGATTTTCTTCTTCCGTCGTTCGGGCAATCGTAATGTGTTTAACCGCTTATTTTTGTCGGCTGGTCTTTATTAACTACGATATGCTCGAAGGTTTGGGCTTGGCTGGCGCGATCGTGTTATTGCTTTTTCCCACTCTTTTGTTCGACGTAGGCTTTCAACTAACTTTTACCGCGTGTATCGGGATAGGCTTGCTTTCGGGTGTTATTCGTCGCGGAATGGGCGGGGACGGGGTGTGGTTAAATCATTTGCTCATAGGCAAAGACGAGCTTGCCCGTCGAGCCACGCTTCATAAAAAACGCGTACCGCTCGGACTTACGGCACAGGCTTGGAAATGGTTTGCGGGCGTATTCTCTTTGAGTCTTGCTGCGCAAATGGGCACGTTTCCCGTTTTAATAAACGCGTTCGGGTTTGTATCGGGTTGGGGATTGCTTTTAAATATTCTGTTCGTACCGCTCGTAAGCGCGAGTTTTTCGTTGTTGCTACTTCTCGTAGCCCTTTCCGCGATATTGCCAATTTCATTATCGGGCGTAATTTTGTTTTTTCCGTCTTTACTTTGGTCGGTGCTTTCGCTCTTGTTCGAAGCGGTGGATTTTTCGGGGTTTGCGTTGACGGGTAGCCTGCCGTTCGGCGCGGTGTGGGCTTTTTATCTATTTCTCGTGCTTTCTTCGGATAAATTGAACTTAAAAAAAGCAAAATTGCCGTTAATAGCGGTAGCGTTGGCGCTCTTTTTCTTTACGTGGCTTGCGCCCTATTTCGTTTGAGTGCTTAGAAAAAGCGGGAGAGATTTCCTTGCGTATTTTCTTGCAATTTTCAAGGGAATATGATATAATACCACTATGCGGACAAAGTTTCCGTGAGAAAAAACAAAGGGGACGGGTATGAAATATATCGATTTTAAAAAATTTACCGACGAAAACGGCGCGAAACCCGTCTATTTATTGGAAGGGGAAGAAGGGTATTTTCGGGAAAAGGGGGAAGAACTTTTAAAAACCCGTTTTTTGGAACAACCTACTTTAGACTATATTTCTTTCGACGGCTCGGAACTTAAAGGCGAAAAAATCAAAGCCTTGACGGACGCGCTGAATTGTTTCCCGTTTGCAAGCCAAAAACGGGTGGTGCGCGCAACCGAGTTTTATCCTACCGAAAAAGAATATGAAAGTTATCTTAAAAAAACGGTGGAAAACCCGCCCCCAAGCGGTATGCTGATTATCGTAAATCAAGGCAAAGGGAAAGCAGGGTCGGCGGTACTTTCAAAAAAAACGGGAATTACTTTCGTCGATTGCGGAAAAAGCGACGAAGAAACGATTAGAAGATGGATTTATCTCACCTGTAAGCGAGCGGGCGTGTATGCAGACGGGGTAGTTTGCGCGAAAATAGCGGCGTATTGCGTGTGCGATATGGCGCGAATTGCCAAAGAAACGGAAAAACTTCTTATCTGTTGCGAAGGAATGGGACAAACGGCGTTAACAGATGCGCTCGTGGACGAAATGATTTATCCCGATTCCGAGTATAAAATTTACGAGCTTGCCAACGCTTTAGCTCGGAGAAATTATACCGAGTTTATCCGTATTTCCGAAGAATTGCAAGCAAAAGGCTTCGACCCGATTGCGCTGTTGAGCGCACTCGCGAGCTATTTTAAAGGCTTATACGAAGCAAGCACCACGCGCGGAAACGACGGCGAAGCGGCGGCATTGCTCGGCTTAAAAGAATACGCCGTTAAAAAGAACCGTGAACAGGCATCTAAGTTTTCTAAAAAAGAGCTGTTTGAGCATTATCAAAAGATATATCAAGCGGTGTCGCGCATAAAAAGCGGGGAGATTACACCCGATTCTGCGCTGAAAAAGGTGATTGCAGGCTTATTTTTTCAAAATAAATAAAAAATAACTGGATTTTTTCATACAAACGCTTTATTTTTTTATTATTTTATTATATAATATATAATAAAAACGAGAGCCTTGCGCAAAGGCGTGAGCAAAGGAGGAACGAACTTGCAGAATTTATTGAGTTTTGCAAAAGGATTTGAAGCTTTTCAAGCAAGATTGTCGGCGTTTTTCGCTGATTTTTCCGTGTTGTTTGCGGTAGAAATATTGCTTTTCTTCCTTTTATTTTACTACGTTTCTAAAATTCTTAGGGATAACGACGCCACCAAACTCATGATTTTTTATTGGATTTTGTTGGTCGTTGGCGGGTTAATGCTGTATTTCACCGATACGCTTATCGACGAACAGTTCTATTTGTTCTATACGGTTCTTATGTCCGCGTTCATGTTGATACTTTTTAGCGTGGAAGTAAAAAAGAGCCTTTGGGACGTGCATACTTCTAAAAAAGACGGGGCGGAAAAATCCATGTTCGGCGGAAGCTCGGACGTTTCTTCGCAACAGGACGTGGATCGCTGTATTTCAAATATTATTAAAGCCCTTCAAAATATGTCGAAAAATAATGTAGGCGCGCTGGTCGTGCTTTCGCGCGGTAGTCTGCCTAAGCAGGTTTTGCAAAGTGGCGTGAGTATTGAAGCGGAAATTTCCACTCAGCTCATTGAAGGTATCTTTTTCCCGAAATCGCCCTTGCACGACGGCGCGTTAATCGTGCACGGCCATAAAATTCAAGCGGCAGGGTGCTTCTTGCCCCTTACGCAAAAAACGAGTTATCCCAAAGAATACGGCACTCGCCACCGCGCGGCGATTGGGATTACCGAAGTTGCGAACGTAATTTCTTTGGTCGTTTCGGAAGAAACGGGGATTATTTCTATCGTTAAACAAGGCAACGTCATTCGCTATGCAGACTACGATATGCTCACCGATGCGTTGCACGATTATTACTGGCAAGAAATGTTGCTTACCGATAAAAAACGCAAATAAGGAGAAAGAAAATGAGAAAATTCGGTCAATTTTTAAAAAATTTGTTTATTTCTAAGTTCTGGATAAAAGCCGTTTCTTTATTTC
>JAEIGA010001098.1_pt1 | contig 41190 bp, 62 predicted proteins | sample 9270691 | NCBI WGS metagenome assembly JAEIGA01 (sample SAMN17057246, study PRJNA624740) | gut metagenome | biome: biome; isolation source: fecal sample | host: Bos grunniens | place: China: Xizang | collected 2019 | reverse complement strand
CCCAACTGACACTAAAGCTCTAAACACCATTAGTAAGCACCTCCCGCTATCAATACTCTACCTCTTTCGCGCTGATGTCTTTCAACATTTTCGGTAATTTTACGACCATCGAGGTAAACCCCTCTGTCTTGTTCGACCATCGCTCTCAAGAGTGCATTTTGTTCTCTCAAAAGTGCGTTTTGCTCTCCGTTTGCTTCCGCAACGCCCGAAGCAATGCCCGCTACGATTTGGTCATTGTTAGCAACCGCTGTCCTGCGACCGATAGAGCCGACCATTTCTGCACCCGCTTCACGAGCGATGAACATTTGTCCCTCATCAACGAAGCCACCCTCAGCAAGACGAGGTATTTTAACGTGGTCGCTCATTTTCAAATTAAAGCCGAGTGTTCCACCGCCAAGCCATTCGGGAATGTCGATACTCAACGAGTTAATGATTCTCTTTAACCCGTTCCAACCGTCAATAATGTGGTTTATGAAGTTCTCTATACCATTAAGAATCGGGTTGATAAACGTACCCAAACTACCTCGTATCGCGTCCCAAATGCCACTAAAAATATTCTTAATTCCGTCCCAAGCCTTTTCCCAATCGCCCGTGAAAACACCTACAACGAAATCTATCAAGCCCGAGAATATTTTTCTAACGCCATCAATGATGACTCCTATCGACTTGAAAACTTCTTCAAAGCGAGGTTTGAGGGTTTCCCACAAGAAAGTAACAATAGGCGATAATACTTTTTGCCACAAGAACGTAACAACCTCTATTACCTTGTTCCATTTGGGAATAACCACTTCATTTATTATTGTCATTAACCCGTCCCACGCCTTACTGAAAACACCACCGATGCACTCAGCAAGAGGTAAGACAACGTGCTGCCACAACATTGTTAAAACATCAGCAACGATATTTATAACAGGAGTAAGAACACTATTAAAAAATCCACCCAAAGGAACGAGCACATTTTCCCATAGGTTCTTAAAGGTATTTGTTACACCAGGAACAACCTTTTGTGAAAGCCAATTCAAAGCGGGAATGAGCATATCTTCCCAAATCGAAGTGAATACCATAGACAACCAATTACCCAAAGGTTCTAATGTTGTCTTTAGCATTTCCCAACCTGTCAATAAGTTAGGTACAACCGTATCGGAAATGTATGTTATCAACGGAACGAAAGACTCTCCCAAATCTTTAATCGCGTTATTAACACTCGTTCTAACATCTTCGTTTGTGGCATATACTATCCCCAAACCCGCTACCAAAGCAGTTATTGCGCCTATCGTTATCCATACTGGCGCGGTAATTCCCGCGAGAGCCGTACTTATTCCCGATATTACGCCTTGTATAACAGGGAAAAAGGACGTAATGTTTGTTATCAAAGATATTATGCTTGTTAGCACGGTGAACAACCCCGAGCCAATCTTCCATAAAGCAAACGCACCCGCTATCGAACCAACGGTGATGAGAATAGTACCCAATTTCGTATCAAAAAGGTCAGCCCAAGTCTTGATTTCTCCCGTTATACCGAGCCATTCTTTCATCTTATCGACAAGTTCATTTACCTTGTTCTGTGTCGCTTCACCGATGAAATCATATTCGGGCAACTCAAAATCAAAACCTCCACCGAGCAAATCATCACTCGAGCCACTATCAGTAGAGGGACTAATAACATTCAATTCATCGAATCCCATTGTGTAATCTTTAAGTTTCTTCGCACTTTTGGCGGCATCTTCCATACCCGTACTAATATTTCCAGTAGACTGGCTCGCCGCGTCCCAATCTATCGTTGCTATCTCGATTCCAAAGAGACGTGCCACCGTCTCGGCTAATGTTCTTAACACCTTTAAAACCGCCGTTACAACGGGGAGAATAGCTTTTAGGGCGGGGATAAATAGATTACCAATAGACCTCGTTAATTGCTCAAACTGCGCTTTAACTATTCTTAATTGGTTAGCGGGCGCATCGAGCGTTCTCGCCATATCCCCTTGTGCATCTGTAACCTGTGTCATAATCGCATAATATCTTAACTCGGCTTTTTCCGCCTGTGTCATTTCGGACACCTTTTTCTTGATGCCGAGATTATATGCTTCGAGTTCCAATCTCGCTTGAGAGAGGTCATAACCTATTCTTCTCAACGGCTCAAGTTCACCCGCGATACCACTCTGTAACTTCTGCATAGCATCTTCGGTACTAAGGTTGAAAAACGAGGATATATCATAACCCAACTGAGTAAGGTTTTTAGACATTAGGTTTGCTCTATCACCCGCAACTCCAAAACCTTTAGTAAGTGTCATAAATACACCTTGATTACGCATCCACTCACCTGGGTCGATACCCATAATCTCACCAACTTGCTCGGCGTATTTCTGTGCTTCTTCCGCGTATTCGCCCATTGATACAGTAAAGAGGTTTAAGTTCTCAACGTAATCACTACTCGATTTAACGAGCTTCATAAACACATTAAATGTCCCTTTGAGACCGCTCGTAACAATCTTGAGTTTCGAGTATAATTCCGTCCAAGATTTCGCATTGTTATTTACAGAGGTCGTACTCTTATCTACCGCGCCTTTTATTTTTCCAAGAGTAGAAGATAATTTGTTCAACCCTGATTCTGCACCGCTCGCGTTAGTAGTTATTTGTAATTCCAAACTATCTATTGGAGTAGACATAAAAATTCACCTCCATTATTCAGTTTCGGTTTTACCCTTATGCTTCGCATTGTGAGCAGACATAAATGCTTCTAACATCTTTTTACCTTTTTCAGCATTTAACCTCGCTTTTTCTTCTTCCGCTTGTTCTCTTTGTTTTTCGTTGAGAGAATAAGGTCTGTCGGAATAAGGGTGAGGTTTCGTGCCTTTTTTAGCAAACGCGTGTAATATAGGTGATACATCGCAAATCGCTTCGTAAAAATACATACCTTGTAGCCACAATTCTTGATTTCGTCTCTCGTTTCTTATTTCTTCTGCTTTGCGATAATCTTTCACTAACTCAACATCATCGTTCCAAAACTGCTCATAAGTCATACCGATAGACAAGTAATAAGGGCAAACTTTGTAAAACTGTTCTGTGTAAGTGAGGAAAGGGGAGTGGGCATCTTCTTGCTCACTCCCCCCATTTTCAGACAGTGAGCCACTTACCAACTCGCTGTCCACTCCACTTTTCCCTTGTCGGTAGTGGGTTCTTCAACAAGTGCCATAATAGGTTCGTTGAACATCTCTGCCAATTTACCAATCAGTTCATCTTTGTTTGTCATCATAGAGAATATTTCATCTACAATCTCTCTCTTAACAAACTTGTGGTGTGCGAGAAACGCGCCCGCAAAAAGAGCGGGGAGAGTAGTCATAGGTTTGTCGGTTATATCACCAGCAACAAAGCCCTGTTTCTCCATTGTTTCTACACTCTTTCTTGTAAATTCAAGACAGTATTCTACGTCCTTGTAAGTAAATCTCAACTGCTTACTCATAAATTTCCTCCTAATTATTCTGCAAACTTAATAGGTGTAGAGGGTGCGATAGCAACTGTCATACCAACAACCTCGTTTACTCCACCACCAATAGGGAATGCGGAGAGCTGACCGTCAAACGCAAACTTACCCTGTTCACCCGTGGGAGTAACAGTACCAGAGGATTCTGTACCGCCAAACCATACCGCATAAGACTCTGTTTTACCCTCAAGTCCCTTTGCTTTAGCGTAGTCCTCTTTAGTATAATTGCATTCAAATTCGAGAGCATCAATACTCTGAATGCCCGCTATATACGTCTGAGCGGGGTCAGAGAGGGTGGTGGTTTCAAGCATTTCGGGTGAACCACCGAGGTCGGGGAAACTCTTAATATCAAAGAGCTTTTCGTAAGTATCTCCCGTGCCTTTCTTCATAAGAAAAACCTTATATGTCGAAATAGCCATAATAATTACCTCCTATAAATTACTTTGTTCCTTGAAATAACAGCACTGTATCTACCCACCATTCTGTAGATTGTTGCATCGTCCAAATTGGGGATAGGTTGCAACATTGTTCGAGCGAACCCAAGTGCCAACATTCGCTCATCTATAAGTGTGGCAATCGCCTTACACTCTGCTTTTTTACCAGCGGTCTTGTTTGAATAAACATTCACCTCATACATAACAGAGGTGTGATTTTCCGAACTCCCACTATCTGCGGTATTTTGATAGCTCTGATTATCCATTTCCACGAGTGAGACACAAGGGAATTTAGGAGGAGTTTTGACATATTCGCCGACCATATAAATTTTGGGATATTCGGCTCTAACGTCTGTCGCAACAGCGTTAAAAACCTCGTTTTCAATGTCAATCACCCAAATACCTCCTTTGCTAACTTCGTGATAGAATCTCTCATTTCGGTAGTGGCATACCACATTGGCATAGCGGCTGGATTTCCTCGTGTGATTACAAGTTCACCTGTTTCATCGAGATAACCCCACGCATTACGTTTACCCTTACCTTGTCCGTACTCACCTATACCCACGACACCGCTCGGTCGCGGATTCGGATAAGGTTCACTCGTGTTATGGTACACACCCGCACCAAACTCAATAAACGCAACTGCGTTACCCTCTGCGATAATAGCAAAACCGTTGTTAATTTCCTCAAGTTTGACATCAACATCGTTTATTCCATCGTACATAGCCGTTGTGAACCTAACAGATGCTTCTTTCAAACCTATTTTGGCTAAACCCTCCACAAACCGCTCCGTCTTTTTCAAGAACTCCTGTTTGAACTGTTTAACCTCTTTGATTGCTCGGTCAATATCTTCACTGTTTAACCCAAACTTGATAACTGTTTTCTTCATCTCACGCTCACCTTACTTATTGCAATCGACACGCTATTTATCGAGCGAGCGACTTTTTTAACAATGTAATCGTGAGGCGTGTCGGTAGTACCGTCCTCGTTCAAGTGAGGGAGAGTATCGACCCATAATATCGCATACTCATCTATTGGAGTATTTCTATCGTCAAGTACGATTACTTTGTCGTAACTCTCACTCTCACCGAACTGTCGACTCTGCATTTCGCCCTGTGCCGCGGAAATGTTACCACGGGTTTTTATAGGGTCAGTGTAGATAATCTCATATTGACCCGTTGCATTGCCGTATTCGTCTGTGATTTCGGTCTGCCTTTCGTGGAGAGCGTAGAAAAATGTTATTTTATTTCTCGCTAAACAACGCATAAGTGCCACCTCTCAGACCAATCCACAGCGGGGTATAACATCGCACAGCATTGAATCGGGTACATCTGCCGTCTCATACGAGCGACTAATACCGTTCTCGCTATGCGCGGTTTCTCCCTCTGCACCTCGTTTATTGAGCAGATATGTTGCTATCTCGCACTGCAAGTAGCCATACCTACGAGGTACTTCCGTTACGGAATCATCATAAGGATAAGCACGATTGATTATTTTCTGCCCCGCTATTGCGAGATATGTTTGTAACACATCGTCAGACCAACCCTCCGCGGTGGCGGGTTGTTCGGTCATCGCTCTGCACAGGGTCAACTTTTCAACATCTGTCATTTACTTATCCTCCTTTATCTCACTTACGCGGTGAGCTTAATCTTGATTGCCTTGCTTTCGTTAGTCAAAGCAACTACATAATACTTACGAGAGTAAGCGGAGTTAGTACGAGTGTTACCGTCTCTCTCCTGTTCTACCTCGACACCCTTTTTATTGAAGATTGTTACTGCTTCCTTAGTAGCAACAATGATTTCGCCCTCTGTTGCGTCTTTCTTATCGTAGAGATTTACACCCGCTACAGAACCGATATAACCGCTTCTTGCGTATGCTTCAACGTACTGGAGTTCGTCCTTGAGTGCCTTACGAACCTTTGCCTTATCTGCGGGAGAAACAAACGCAAAGATTTCAACACCCTCATCGTTTTCAATATTGAGTGCCGCAACCGCATCTACAAAAGCATCGAAATTAGGAGTAGCCGCGGGAACTTCGATATTTGTCTTAGCAAACTCACCGTAAATATCACCCTGTACTGTGTTGAACATATCAGTACCAGCGTGCTTCATACCAACGGGAACGAGCATAGGGTCTGTCATAGCGTGTTCATCGTTCCACACAAATCTGTTCTGTGCGAGAGCGATTTCATACTCAACGGGTGTATAGCTTAATTCGATGGACTTGCTATTGCCCTGTCCTACTGTGAGCTTTTCTGTACCGTCTGTAGCACGATAAGAATGAATGATACGCTTCATACCCGCTGCGCCTACAAGACTGTTATCAACGGTGCAGAACTGCTGCAAATCAAGATGAGAATTGAACTGGTCTTCTACTTCATTTGAAAGGAAAAAATTTTCATAAACTGTGTTAGCCATAGTTAGTTACCTCCATATAATTCTTTGTATTCGTCGGGGTGAGACTTGGAAAAATCATATCTTTCCTGAGCACTCATCGCCCTAAATTGTTCTTTGGTAATCGTTTTACTCGAATTACCGCCTGTGGGTTTTGGAGTATCTTTCAGAGCATCTTCGCGGACTTTTTTTTCTACCGATTCGATGTGTTTCTTTTGATTGGCAAACACCTTATCGAGTTCGCCATTAGCCATAGCTTCAGCGGTTTCAGTAGCGAGTTTTTCTTCATAACCAAGAGCGAGATAATTCGCCTTATGACCCGCGATTGTCTTTTCACGGAGCAGTGCGTCTCTTTCCTTAACAAGCTCGTCCCACTTTTCCGCGTCCTCTTTGGCTTTGAGTTCTTCTGCCGTCAACTTTTCATCCAACTGCTTCTTGTAATTAGCCGCTTCCGAATTGCGTTTCGACAATAGTGTTTTCAACCTATCAATCTCTGCCGAGTTATCGGTAGGCATTTCGATACCCTCAAGAGCGGTGTTGATTTCATCAATCGTCATACCATCTTTGTAAGCATCTTTAAGTAAATCCTTAATGTTCATCTTGTTACCTCCTGCGATTTAAGTCTTCCCTGACTATGTTTTCTGTTTTTGGTAGGGTTGTCTCCCTTTCGCGTTTTAATGAGTTCCCTCTCAAATATAAAAAGTGCAATAATTTACTGAGGACTTATTACCTCTGCAAATCATTGCACTCTTAAATATCACTTAATTATTTAATTGTTTCTTTTACAATTCATAAAGTGTATTGTCTTCAATAACCCACCCGATAGGGACGTTGATTGAATCAATCTCACTTTGCTTTATGCCTTTTACATATACATACTTGCGAGTAGTATTGTGTGCGGGCAGACTTTCTATAATTGTCTTTCTTGACGGAACACCCGACAAGTCAAGAACCGAAACGTTGCTCCAATTTGCAACATTGATTTCCGTAAGATTCTGTGAATTAGCAAAACTAATTCTTTCGAGATTATATAAGCCCGAACAATCAAACAGACTACGGCTTGTGGTAACATATAAATCTGTAAGACTCTGTGGCAACGGGATATTAACAATTTCGGGCAATGTTACTACGCCGTACACAAACGCTTCTATCGGTTGAATTTCACCAGTAATACCGTCTAAACTTGACGGGTTAAAGGTTATCGTTGTGTAACCGCCCTCGCCAGCAACAAACGTCTTATTGAAGTCCGCTACAGTAATACCATCTTGTATCGACCAATCCCAATGTCCCACTTGATTAGGTGTTCCGTAATCACCCTCAACCGTAGCAATTCTTCTCGGGTGGTCTGTATAAAACGAGACGTAATTGTTGTGAGGATATACCTCCGCTCTGCCACCATATACTTCAATGGTTCTGTTGTGCGTTCCGTTTGAAACCACAAAATCGTTACTCGGTAATATGCTTCCGTTAATAGAATACAAGTACAATCCGTTTGTTATTCTTGTCGGCTTAGATGCAGAGGGAGATGTCAAATATTTAATATTTGAATTATCGCAAACTATTGTCAACGAGCCATTTATCGTACCCGCGCCATAATTTCCGCTCGCATCACCGTCTTTATATCCGCAAGCACTACTGTTTAATCTATTAACAGAGCAATTTTTCAGATTAACAAACACGTTTCCGTTGATAGTAACCGACGCTCCGTGATTCCAACCTGTAGAGCCATAGCGAATCATACCAAACCTTGTATCAATACCCTCGATTGTGCTATTGTTGAAACCGACAATGGGTAAGGTAAAGCAATCTACGTTTTCAAATCTTACGTCAGCTTTAATACCAAGCGAAGTAAAATACCCAGCGTTCCAAGTCATTGAATTTCCAGAGTCTGTACCAGAACCTAAAATCTCAACATTTCGGAAAATGGTCTTACATTCTACTCCAGCATACCAATTACTACCCTTTATAGTTAATCTTCTGCGTGAGCTTTCTCCGTCTGCGGTTTCTATCGTTACCGTTCCTGTGCGGGCGGGTAACATTGTTGTTGCCGAACCCGCTACCGCAAAGGTGGCATCAGACAATAAACGAATAACAACATCTTTGTCGCTCGGAACATTCGCTACTACAAGAGCAACCGCCCTTTGAAACGAATTAACCGCTTTTGTAGGTAAACTTCCATCACCCTCGACAGTGCCGTTTACCTCATCTACATATATCACATAATCGTAATCTTGAAAAACAGGTTCGATGTTAGTGTTAATACCGTCAAGACACAACAAATCATTTGGTTTATACATCTTTCCACCGTACTTATATCCCAAAAAGTACGCACCCGTTTTCGATATTTCAGTAGGTTTAAATTCGATGTCCTTACCCTCGTGATTAAGTTTGATAAACGTATTTAATTCGGGATATTTCTCCGTGGCAGTAATCTTATTGATAGGACTATCCACAAGACGGAGTAATTCAAGATTAGGCATCTCGTCAAGTGAAAAAACCTCATCACCGTGCCAATTATTGTATCTAAACGCTTTTAAGCTATCGAGATTTTCTGCCTTAACATTTATAATCGAATAAGTGTCTGCCCAGAACGATGTGATTTGTCCTTTTATGACTATCTCATTACAAGGATAGTTCGCACCGTCTATAGTAACTCTGACTTTATCTGGCTCTATGGCATAACCATAAACATCTTTTCTTCCCGAATATGATACTTCAAAATATGAATCCGAGCGAATATCAAAGTATATCGCGTGGTTGAACGTTCCATTTAATGTAAGCGTTCCGCTACCAGCGGGTACAACGTTTATGCGACTTTCGATTTTATTTACTGAATCCCCTAATTCTCGCACCGCACCATCGAGGGTTGTGGCAGACAAATCTGTGCCCGTGTTATCGAAAGACAAATCAGCAGCATCGCCTTTATCACCTTTGTCGCCCTTGTCTCCTTTTTCACCGTCAAATTCGCCATTATTCGCCCTCTCCTCAACACTTTTCGCGGTGTTCACCGCTTCATTACATAGTGTAACTATCTGCGAATATACATCTTCTCTCGGAGGGGCGGGAATATCTTTGTCGTCCAAGATACCGTACTCACAAGTTACGATTGCGGGTGTACTCGTGTATAAATCACCCGCGAACACGCCAACCCACATAACCTTACCATTTGGGATAATGGGCATCGAACATTCGTTACCCTCAAAAACCACGTCTATGAACTCACCATTGATTTTGAAACGCGCGGTCTTGACATAATGCTCGTTCCACTCCTCATCGAACGAGAAATCAACTATATAATCGCTGTTCCCACAAACAACGGGCTTGTCTGTAAGGCAAGTGGCAATCTTATCAAGTATCTGTATCGCTATTCTTTGACTCATCGCCCTCACCCTCCTTTGTCGAATCTATAACAAAACCCTTTTCGTCGGCATACTGTTTACTAACGCGGTAGGCATCTTCGGGGTCGGTAAACAAACCACAATGAGCAAACGCCAAGCGAGGGTGAATTTTATCTTGAGAAAGCATCTGTGTAAGCACCTGTGCCTTGCTCTGTATGTTTTCGTAATTTCTACGAGTAAATCTCAACTCAATATCTTTCAGCTTTAACGAATAAAGAGCGTCCGATAAACCTTGTGTATCACGAATGATGCGGAGAATGAGTTTGAGTACATTGTGCTCGGACTCTTTGAACATCTGCTCACTATCTTTAGCTCTCGTTTCAGCACCTTGCCAACCATTCTTTAAGATTACCGCACCGTTATTAGATGAGTCCGATGTAGACCCGTCTGACATACTCGGCATACCGCAAATGGTACGCACCGTTTGACACAAATAATCTACAAGCGTTTGTATCTGCATCTGATTTAATTCGCTCGTAACTATATCAACGTCTGCCTGTTGACCGTCGCTCGATTTCACTTTAATAGCACCGAGGTCTTTCAATTTCTCAAAATCCTCTGTGGTAATATCACAATTTACAAACTTAACGAAAGCCTGTATAAACTGCTCCAAACCGTCTACACGGTTAGACGCAATAGTGTTGATTGAATCCAACAGAGGAATAACAATCTCAAACGCACCGAGTCTCGCGGTATTCGCGGGGTACTCTATGATAGGAATAATACCGAGCGCGTGGCTCTTAGACTCCAATATTTCTGTGTTTTTGATTTTCCAAAAATGATTGTTACTATATATCGAATAGATATTATCGTTAGTGTCGGTAGTACAATACTTCACCGCCAACAACGGCTTATTGCCTACCTCGTTACTATACGCAACGAACGAGTCTCGAGGGTCAAGAGTATACATCTCAAAGGGGGCATCATCTTCTCCTTTGCGTGTATCGGGGAGAACCAATCGGTAAGCCGTACCGCAAATTGACTGCCACTCAACAACCCTCTTATCCTGTGTAGCCTTATTTTCACTAAACATCATCTCGTTCAGTTCGGAAATTGCTTTTGAAACAGATTCAGAGCCATTTCTACCTATGTACTGAATCGGCTCTCCACAGAGATAACCAACCTTGAATGATACTATCTCGTTGGCTCTATTCTCTACAATACGATTACAAATCTCAGGACGGACTTTCTTTTCACGAGTTAAAATAGGTTGCTTACCTCTATAGTAGTCCCAAAGATACTGAATATCAGCACGATTTTTGATATGGATATTCATAACCTTACCAAGTATCTCGATAACATTCTCATCGGTAATCGCTACTTCATCGAGGGTTATCACCTCACGACCAAACAACTGTCGTGTGTCTATCCCCATTGAAATCCCTCCCTTGCACAAAATAAAAAAGAGCACACACTTTGCGTAGGACTAAAACCTACCGCAAAATATGCGCTCTTAATAGTAATGATAATGATGATTATATTTACACTACTATCATTGTAATACTATATATAGTGTTTGTCAATAGGCAAACCACAATATATTGTGTTGTTTACAAAATGTTTACAATTAAAAAGATGTTTAAGCATTCGGCTTTCTCCACTTGCTCTTGCAATTTTTGTCATTTCATAGTACAATTTGTTAAAATTCGATTACAAGAAGTGAAATTACAATGGAATTACTCTCAATCGCTCTCACCGTCCTCTTTATTGTTTACTTAATCAAGGATAATAAAAACAAAAGAATTGTTCTTAACTCAAGCCAACGCCTATCATCTCTCGCTGACTTAAACAAAAATACGAAGTTTGGACGAGTATCTCCTATTTATTATAACAATCTATCTTGTGCATCTAAACGTCAATTAGACCATTTGTATCTACGAGATTATCTAATGTCTTTGATAGACACTAACGAATGTTTTTATCGCAAAATTGTTGAAACAATATCAAATAATCGAGCCACCTACAATAAATACATAGAGCGAACAAATCAAATTCAATCAACCGCTACCGAGGATTTTTGCAAATCGCTCGGATTCTCCTTAATCAAATTCCAAAAGTACGAAGATAGACTTTTCAAGAAACGTCTACTTCGTAAACCACAATGGAACGTTGTCGTCCACTGTAGAGCTTCCTACACTTCCCCGAGGGGGAGAAATCACTATTGGAAACAAGAAAAATACTCTTATGAGGAACTAAAAGCCGTTTTCGATGCGGTTATGGCAATTAAAAAAGCTCGTCAATCAAGAGAGTATCAAATTAAATCAGAACGTGCCAAACTAACACCGTCTATGAGATACGACATTTTTAAACGTGATAAAAACAGATGCCAAATCTGTGGTGCAACCGCTCAAGACGGAGTGAAACTCCACGTAGACCATATTATTCCTGTTTCCAAAGGTGGGAAAACCATACCGAGCAATCTACAAACGCTATGTGATAGATGTAATTTAGGAAAAAGTGATAAAGTATGACACCTATCTCAGTATCAAAACGGTCTATGGAAAATCTCTACTATGTTCTTGCCGTGATAAATTTCATCTGCTGCCATAGCAAGACTATCGCAAGCGTCATCGTGTGCATTTTTACCCGTCTGCACGAACGTAGTAACTTCTCTCATAAACTCACGATATTCTTTACTACGATAGCGGTCTGCAAGAAAATAAAATCGCTTTATATCGGGTGCAAACTGAATAATTCTTGCTAATTTAGATTGATTATTCGGTGCTTTTCGTGAGAATACGTTAATGTGTATTCCAGCATCTCTCAACTCTCTATCCACATTATCCGCGTATTCGTGCCCGCCGTTATTTGCTTCAAATCGAGCTTTGTGCGGGAGATGTTGTTTAAGTCTACCCACTACAACAGGGTAAGTAACTTTCTTATCTCCACGGTTGAATACTACATCGTGAACATAAATATCCGAGCCAAACTTATATAATATGGGCATTGACAAACTATCCCCGCCACCCCAAGCTACGTCGCATACTGCTATTTTTTCGGGGTCGCCATCAGGGAGAACACCATTATATACCAACAATTCATCTTCGGGGAATAACAAACCCTCTCGTACATAAGGAGCACCCATATATTTAGCACACCAAGTAGCATCGTCTATGCTCTCTTTCATATCAACATAATATGCAGTATCAAAACCAAGCCCATACTGGTAATTAAAATTTGACTCTCCGTTCTCATCGAGAGCGGGGATAACACGAAAACGATACCTCGGATTCCCCGCATATTGTTCTTGTATTCTACCTAACGGGTCAGCAGTGTTCCATCTTGTACCTACCATAAGCTCAACCGCGCCCAATTTTTTACGGTCTTTTAATTGGTTGAGGTAAGCATCATATTTCGCCTGTAAACGAAGTGGATTCAAACTTTCCTCCAAGTCCTCTATCAAGTCATCACAATACAATATGCCATCGTTACCTATTTCAACCGCACCCGTCAAAGTACCCGAAATAGAACGACAAGTCATAGTGGGAAACCTTTTCTTTCTATTAAGGTCAATCGTCTCGTTCTTTGCTGAATTATCCACAATAGGAACGGCGGGAAATATCTCCGCCCAAGCATACTGTGTTGTGTCGGTGAGAATTGATAACAATTCTCTATAAAACCCATCGGTCAGTTTATCAGAGTGTCCCGACATAACATTCGCACTATCGGGGCTTCTACCCATTATCCACGTCATAAAGAAAATACAAAGAGTAGATTTACCTACACGGGGAGGTAAACTGATACCGAGGAAATCCAATTTCTTATCCGCAAGGTCTTGTAAGTCATCTACCAACATTTTCAAAACTTTCCTACGAGGAGGGTAAAATTTGCGCTCAGGAGCGCGATACCACTCCAAAGCAAGAAGAAAACAATGAAAAGAGAGAGGAGCACCCGTAAACACCACTTGCTTATGCAAGTCAAACAGTGGTCGCAACTTACTAATATCATCAGTATTAGCAATAGCACCCTCTATCTCGTCGGATAATTTAACTAAATATTCAGTGGCGAGAGCGGTATCGGTTTTCATACACTCTCGACACATATTCTTTAAATCGGTCATAGCAGTAATGTTATGACCTTTTTTTGTTTCTTGAAAAATTTTTTCCAATAGTATTTTCATATTTACCTCCAAACAAATAAAAAAAGAGTGCGACTATTCATCGAGGACTTAATACCTCTGCGAATAATCGCACTCTTTATGTAAACTTATTATTTAATTACTTGTTCGACAGCTCCTTAATTGCCAACACAATCAAAACCAAAAGCATTACGCCGAACATATATAATACAAACGGGTTTCTAACAAACGCAAACACAAGAATAAATGTTACTAAAGCAAACACCACTATACAACCATCAAATGGTTTCATCACTCGCACCATCTTTCTTGTAAGCACTAATAACCCCCAATGAAATTTTCATCACATCTTTGCAAAGTAAAATCTTTTCATTACTTTGCTTCAACTGCTCAATGAGTTCTTCTTGGTTTTGAATTGCCAGCTCCAAAGCAACCGAATAACTTTTGTAGTCTTGCATTGCTTTTTCGTATTGTTCTTTTGTTATGTTTTTCATAACATATCTCCTTGTTTTAAAATAGGTTCGTGTTCTCCGTCCACCCAATCAGCATCTTTACCATAACGGTATTTTCCTTGATATAAGGGCTTGTTCTCAACAATCACTTGCAAGGTGCTAATACTAAACTTAGTCCCACTACGATTTGTCTTACCCTGTGCATTAAGTGTGTCGCAAATTGCTTGAAAGGTTTTTCCGTTATCTTTGGATTCTATTACAAACTTAACGATTTCAGCTTCTTCGGGCACTATTATTAACTTGCCATTATGAGGAGTATAACCATACGGAGGTCTGCCCCCGCTATATCCACCTTTAGCCGCCTTGACTCGTCTACCACCGCTTGTTCTCTTTGTAATGTTTTCTCTTTCCATTTCCGCTACACACAAAGTAAATGCTTCAAGCATATTGGCAAACACACCAAACTGACCGAAATCTTCTGCTATGGAGATAAGTTTAACACCTTTCTTGATTAAAAGCATTTTGTAGTAATAGTAAATGTTTATATCTCTTGCCACTCTATCACTTTTAGCCACGATAACCGCTTCATACGGAGGGTTAGCAACATCACCATATACTATTTCATCAAACCCAGGTCTTTCTTTTGCTCCCGACTCTCCCTCATCAGTAAACCAATGGAGAATGTTATAACCGTTCTTATCACAATACTCTTGTATTGTTTCTCTCTGCACATCTAAACCGAACTTATCCTCCCCACATTGATTGTCGGTTGATACTCTGATATACGCTACTACGTTTTTCATATCATTACCTCGTTCCGCTTTGTTTGACTTGATTATACACAATATACGATTACTTGTCAAGAGGTTTTCGTAAATTTCTTTTTATTTTTTCGGAAAATTTTAAAAAGGTCTTTTTCTTGTTTTGGGCACTCAAACCGCTAACTCCGCCCGCTCGCCCGCTTGCAATATCCCCACGGGCATAGCGCAGCACCACAACGGGCGCACCATCAGAGCACCACAAAAGCAAACGCTTATTTATTAACAAATTGTAAATATACGGAATATTTACGATAAATCTTGATTTTTCTATTGACAATTACGATAAATCAATATAAAATATTATCGTAAACAATAAATGTTTACATAATAAATAAAAAGGACGGTAAGAAAAATGTATTACAATTATGAAGAAGCTATCAAAGAAGATATCCGCGTTTATCTCGGCGAGAATTACGCAGAAGAAACAATAAAAGAGCGCATAACCAACTTTGAAGATTTTTACAATGAATTATCAGATAAGTTATGGATAGAGGATAGCGTAACAGGTAACGCGAGCGGCTCATATACTTGTAACTCAGCAACGGCTGGTGAATATCTCGCCCGCAATTTTAGCTTACTCGCAGAAGCACTCCGAGAATTTGGCTGCGATGTAAACGCACTCGAAAAGGGTGAAGAATGGTGCGATGTAACCATAAGATGTTATCTTCTGAATAACTGTTTATATGAAGTATTGACAGATATTCAAAATGATATTGAAAGTGAGGATATAAACAATGAATAAACAAGACATAATTTTTGCGTTACAGCTTATAACGTGCGGCGCGAGCTTTTGGCTCTTTGTGTTTTTATGTTGTGCGTTTGCGGAGGTGATATAATGAAAATATCTTATAATTTGAGATGGAATAAAGAAACGGGAACGGCATACAGGCAAACGTTCAGAATAACACAAGAGGAAAACGAACGACTTTTTAACGGGCAATTTAAAACGGGCGTAAACTACGGAAACGCCTATACAGGAAATTATATAGCAAGTAAAATTTGCAATATTCCAGAGTACAAAAAACAGCTTAACAGAATTATAGTACATAATAGCATAGTATTTGTTGGCAATGGCACTATACCAACATATTGATGGAGGACAAACAATGAAAATATATCAAGTAGTAATTAAGTGTGGCGATGAAATTAAAACCACTTATTGCGATTATTATCCAGATGAATATTTTATAATCAATGGCAAAAAATGGCACGTTATTTATTATTTATAAGGGGGATAACAATGAAAATATATAAACTTTTACCAGGCGTTTATGAAGCAATAGAAAACGGGAAAATGAAATATAGAATATATAAAAATCGTTGGAACGGCTGGACGCTGGCGGTATTTTCTGAAAAGCATTTACAATTTATTGATAGCCGTTATTTTAGCACTTTAAAACAAGCTAAAAACGCGATACTTTAAGGGGGATAACAATGTTATATTATAAAGTAAAGCCAGAGCACGACCAGAAAACGCGCTTTAAATTTCATCGTGGCGGCGGCTTAGAGATTGACGGGATATTTATACAAAATGAATTATACACGGCGCGAGAATTAAAAAAATACCTGGGCGCAGTTCAATTTTGCGATATTGTGGAAATTCCAAAAAATAAAATATATTGGCTCTTTGGCGCGAGATTTTCAAGCATATAAAAAAGCCCGCTAACCGTAAAAAGTTAGCGGGATATTTTTCGTCTTTATTCAGAGCGGGAAATATATACACTTGTTTTAGAGCCGTTTTAAGCCCGTATAAGAGCATTTATATCTTTGTAATAAGATTATACTGCCATAATATAAAAACGCATTGTAGAGCATTACAGAGCGTTACAGAGCATATTGCAATATATACATACCACAACGGGCGCGGAATATAGCACCAGAGCGGGCGCGAGTGGAAACGCCCAGAGCACCAGCCCGCACCACGTCAAGCTGCGTCAAAGTCGAAAGTTGCCAAAGTCGGCAAAGTTGCCAAAAAGTCGAAAGTCGAAAAAGTTGCTCACCCTTGCAAAAGTCGATAAAGTCGGCAAAGTTACCAAAGTCGGCAAAGTCGAAAGTTGGGAAAGTCGACTAAGAGTCGCTATCAGAGTCGGGAGAGTCGATAGTCGGGAGAGTCGGAGAGTCGGTAAGGTATCTCTTTTTTATATCGTCTGCGTTATAGTCGGAGTCAGAGTTGATAGTCGGTGTAATGACGTGCTCCGTCTTATCTTGATAACCAAAGTTGTTCTTACCGAGGAATATACCCGAGACGGGATTTATCTTACCATTTTGCATATAATTTTCCCACAAAATCTCCATATATTCATACGCCTTTTTTACAGAGTCCTTCGTCAGAGTCGGTAACTCAGCCAATGATTTCTGTGTTCCATAGTTCCCTGTCTTAATTTCCCACAATCTTCTCCTATCCAATCCCAAAGCCATACCCATACCAGCTACAGTGGGTTTCATATCATATCTTGCGTGAATTTCAAAAAACTCATTAAGTCTATTATTCACTTGTTCAGGGTCTTTCAAATCAATCGCGGGTAAATTAAACAGTTCCATACCCAAACTCAAATACTTTGTATTATCACCTGGTTCGGTAATGGGAGCGAGATTTTCTTGCATAGATTTACCTCTCGGTTTCTTCTTTACTATATCCTTAACTACATCATCGCTTTTACTCATTGTTTTTCATCTCCTTGTCAATAAGTTTCCGTATCAAGTCTGAAACGGTTGTGTTTTTATCTTTAGTGAGTTCCTGTAATTGTCGCTTGGTTTTATCGCTTATTCTAATCACCAATGAATGTTTCAGCTTGTTATCCTCAATCGCCTGTTTCGCTTCTTCTATTGAATTGAACAAACCTAATCCATCAACAAGCCAACTCATTGAAGTAAATTTGTAAATGGGTTTCATTTAATCTCCTTTCACCTCGAATGTAAAAATGATAAATTTTTCGTCAAACCCTATATAATAAATACCTATATTTGTATATACAAATATTATATTTTTCTATTATTAGAATCTATTAAAAAAATATCATTTTTATCATACTGTATTACTTAACTGTTAATAAATTTACATAATATTATTAACGAGCAAAAGTAGTCTATGGACGAGCTTCCAAGATTTATAAAAACTCTCGGTCTGTTACGGTGAGTCTTTCGGCGGGTAAGCTGGAAATTTCACCGTCCTGGTCGATTATAATTGCGAACACACCGTCTGGTTTTGCATAAAACTGAACGATGCGAACGGGGCGATTTGAGGGTGTTAGTGCTTTGATGTTCATATTATTCACCTACCATTTCTTTTGCAAGGTTGTAAATGTCGCCAAATCCTTGTCGAAGTATAAATTTCTTTTGCGAGGTCGTTGTTTGCTCTTTTCAACCTCTCAACCTCTGGTTTAAAAGAGTTAGCCGCACCACGCATAGCCATAAGTTCAATTTTCAATTCCTCATTCTCTTTCCTCAACCTATTCACAAGGTCAATGAGTTCGGTTGTTGTGTATGTTTCGGTCATTGGGTATCACTCCAATCTAATTTTTGACCGCACCAATGACAATGTTTATATTTATAAATTGTTGTTCGTGTTGCACCTTTGATTTTCTGTTGCAAGGTTGTTTTACAATTCGGGCAAACATAATCTATAAATTCTCGGTCATCTTCGGTTTGTTGTTCAATGCGTTTTGATATATCTTTTTCAAGTGCTTCTTTTGACTTTTCAAGCCATTCAAAATCATCACTTGTTAATTGATACCCTAAACTTTCATCATAATGATAATCGCTATTCAAGACATCATCTATGCTTTTTACCGCCTGTATGTTATCCAATGTATCACCGCCTTATCTATGCTCATTATACAAGGTTGAATATCCTGTAAAAACTCGCTCTATTTTATCACTATCGCCCAAACAATTTTGATTGAACAACTCAATAATTTCTACAAGTTCAAGGTTTTGTATTGCTTTTTCAAATATCGACAAAGTAATTTGCAATCCGCAATTTTCAGCATATTTACAAATAGCCTGTTTTACATTTTCTGCGTGATATTCCGCAACCACACAATTCACATCGACAATTATATAATTACTTATCATTCACACCTTCACCCCTCTTTCTGTTCTTCATAGGGTTTTATTTCGCTTATGTCGTGTATATAGATGTGGTCTATTTCGCAAAATGTATCTTTCTCGTAAATACACACTCTATAATAAGCAAGATAGCACTCGTGATGGTTTGTCCCAAGTGAATAGCTATCACACCACTCACTATCAATAGACTTAATTTGACCGATGTAGTCTTTGCCCGAATAATGTATTTTAACGTAGTTACTCATTTTGCACCTCTCCTTTCTCCGTAACTGCAAAAATGGTTTTCATCATTCCAATCGCACCCATTGTGTTTGCAAAATCGTTGATTAGGTAATGCAGGGTCATCGAGTTCTCCATAATGACAATCCTTACATCTAACCAATTTCACCGAATTTACACCATCACGATAGCCGTTCTTATATGCCTGTTCTGTTGCATCGTATACGTTCATCGCTCCACACCGCCTTTCATATGCTCTTTAAGTTCTTTGACAATATTTTCAGATAATTCCTTTGTAAACATAAGGTCTTTCCAGTCCTTGTATAAGTCAAACGGCAATTCATACACCATCACACCGCACCGCCTTTCTCGGTTGGGTGGGCTTGCAATTCTTCCCATTTAGGACAATTTCCACAAGGGCAATCATAATCATAAAGCGGAAATGGCTGATTAGGATTTTCCGTAACACAATGCTTTGAATTGTCATAATCTAATTCGGGACATTTAGCAACGCATATATACTTTTTCATTTCCCCTCATCTTCCTTTCCTTATGTCAACTTAATTTCGTTTTTACTATCTGAGGATTCCGTTTTAAGGTCAAGTCCCATTATGAACGTACCCTCGGTCTTGCGCTTAATTGGATAACCACGCATCGCAATTTCGTTGTAGAAAGTAGTGCTACCCATTGGCTTATAACGATTGTCGGGCTTGATGCACCACTGCGAGTAAGCGGAGTAGAGAGAACCGCGTAATATCTTTTTGTCCTCACCGCTCTCGCATTTTTCTTCGAGGAAATTGCCTATCCTATCGTGAAGTTTACGGTAGTTCTTAGTAGCTTCGACAATGCACTCGGGAGCAGCGAGACCGTTCTTGATATAATCGGCGCAACCATCAAAGAGCCATTGTAATATAGTGGGTCTGTTTTCGGGCAGTGCGAACAACTCTTTAAGGTTTTTATCCTGTTTACCCTCGGTGAATTGCTCGTTGAACTCGATTACATAAATACGATTTGAGGTAAACACCGTGTCATCTGTTACAGCGGGGAGATGGTTTGTTTCAAGCCATAATGTAAACTGCGGTACAAAACTAAATGAGTTTTGGAATAACCCACGAGTAACGAGGGTGTCTCGTCCCGTCATTGTTTTCATACTCGCAGCATCGAGTCTTACATCTCGCGCCGATTCTGACATTCTTACAATTCGAGTACCTACCAACTTAGCAAGAGCGGGTTGGGGCGCGTTGAAATCCGTTGTGCGACCCGATTTGTTCTCACAGATAAGGTCGGGTGGCGCGGAGTCTGCATAGTCCTCCCCAAGAACCGTACTTATGGTTGAAAACAGTGTACCTTTTCCGTTTCGTGTCTTTGCACCATAGGCGATGAACATACATTCCTCACGATTGACACCGAGAATGGAGTAGCCCAATGCTCTCTGTAAAAAGTGAGCTTTTTCCTTGTTTCCACCTGTGATTTCATCTACAAATTGATACCAACGCTCACAACGTTGTGTGAATACGTTGGGTAAGCTACAACTTGTTTTCTTCGTTACATTAAATGGTGAAATATCGTGAATAATCTCACCTGTTCTTAAATCGTATGCGTGAGTGGTAGTGTTGAGTAGATAAGGGTTGGTATCTATATCTTTCAGACTCATTCTCACCATTGTCTTGAGAACTTCCATAATGTTACGCATCTGTGTATATTTACGAATAGAGGAGATGTATTTTCGATATTTGTCGATAATCTCCTGTGCTTCTTCGTTGCCCCTGGTTTCGTGTGAGATTTCCATACAGTACAGAACGAGGAGATTGAGCAGTGTTTGGAGCATATCAGAAATAGCACCGTTTTCGCCTTGTTTTCTCCAACACTTATCCCAAATATACCAACAATCGTTTTGAGGGCAGTATCGAATATTGTTACGATAAAGGTCGCTCATTAAGGTAGCCATACCTATATCGTCCCAGGAGTATATGAACGATGAATGAGGTTTGATTTGCATAAGGCGGCACATCATTTCTGACATTTCCTCGTCTTCAATTATCTGCCCGTTGGATAATTGATAGTATTCTATTTCAGCCATAATTCCTCTCCTCTCATAAACAACATTGGTTTACCATTTCGTTTTGCGTATTCAATCTCTCGTCTAACACCCTCGCTCTCCTCGCTCAGCACCAACAGTGCGTCGCATTTAGCCAAGAGAGACAAACACAAATCCATACCTCTGTCATAAGATACATCATTGTAGATATATCCAAACGTGTGAATGGGAGAGATATATGTGTTATGGGGGTCTTTGGTTTGTAAATGCCGTATTGTTTTTTCTACAGAAATCTTATTCAATTCGTTCCCACCGTATTTGTGGGCGCAATATATCAACATTTTATAACCTCGCTTTAAATTCTTTTTGTGTGCCATCGAGATATATCACAGGACTATCCATACTTGAGGGTTTGAACTCTCCAGCTTCGCCATATCCACCATATTTAAGGTTGGCAGCCGTGTTTACAAACAACTTGTCTACTAAAGCTACTGTACTGTTTCTGTGGTCGATTCGGTGAAACCCTTGTTTCATAATCATAGGTAGGTGGGTGTGAGAATGAATGTAAATATCACAATCAATGATAGATGCCATATCCGCAAGTCTTATCGCTTTCGCGCCCTCTTTTCTTCCACCGCCAGAGCCGTGTAAAGTATAGATGGTATAACATATTTTCCTGTTCTTATCTGCGTGGTCGTTTTTTGGTGTTCCAAATCGAACGAATAGTACCGCCGACGTGGCAGAGTATCGAGCCGATAAACCTAATTGAGCGGCTATCAAATTAGATAGATTGATGCCCTCTTTTTTGTAGGTTCTATTTTCGTGGTTTCCGTGTGTAATACAGAGTATCTTATGCTTTATTGGAGAGAACAACTCGGTTGCTTTTCGTAATTGCTCCATAGGGTTGAACACTTGTGTATAAGTATCTCCAATGCTTGTCTTTGTGGCATTATCGAGAATATCACCATTCAATATACAATACGCATTGGGGGTTTTCTTGATATACTCAATTCGTTCGAGTAATCGTTCTGTATCACAATGTTCATCGCCTATGTGCTCATCTGCAAAAACGTGTATCTCCAACAAAGAAATATCTTTCGGCAAGTCTATTTTAATTACTTTCAATGGTATCGCCTCCTAATAGTCTATCTTTTGTATCTCGTTACGCTATTAACAATAGCCACAACCTCGCCATCAGGGAGCATCGGCTTACAAGCCGTTTGGTTACAGTAAATCAGTTCATCATATATCGCTTGTGGGTTATAACCTTGATTGTGCAACATACCCGCGAGAGATGTCAGACAGATGTTGCGACACCCATTAGGTATTTGCGGATAGCGGGGACGGAGTAGTATTTGTCCGTCTACCATAGGTTTGTCCCACAAGGGAGTATATATTTTAGGGGTTATGCCGCCGTTTGAGGTTTCTCTCATTTCGGGAAAATACTTGTCTACGATGTAATCTATAGCTTCTTGATTTTCGACTATCTTATCGTAGAGAACTATATCTCCCGTCATAATAAAGTACCTCGCGGTCTTGTATATCTCGACTCCATTACGGTTGTTTTTGCCCTTGAATGGTAAATCACCTTTGAGTAGGATATGAACTCCTCTACCACTCTTGGATTTCTCGGTGTAGGATTCGCACTTGCTCATAATGTCAGTAGCAAGAGGGGTAAGAAAACCGTCTCCGTCATAGCCATCGTCAATGTCTACACCCACAATACCGTTGTCATTAAATACGAAACCAAGATAATCGTATTTACCATCTGCTACCGCGTTAATTGCGGTTTCAAAGGAACTCCAAGTGTGAGGGGCAGTAGAAGAAGCGGGGGAGTATTCAAAAGACCGCATTGGCATCTTGCTATCCGCACGGGAACACACCCATTGCTTGAGAACTTGTATCTCTTGTGGTATGTTCTTTAAGTTCATAACAATCCTCGTCTCCGAGCGATTTTACGCTCGACTTCTTTCATCAAATCCCATATAACATTTTGATTGACGTTGTACTTCTTTGCTGTTTCGTAGACGTTATCTGCGAGAGTGTCATAACCCCCATAAACCATTGTGAGAATAGCAATATCCTCATCTGAGTAACCTTTAAGCGCACTTACACAGGCATACCAATTATTTTTATCAACCTCACTCTTAAAGAAAGATTGTTGTGGGTTACGAGTATAGAAACGCAAACAATGTCTTACATATTCTGAATAAAAAGGTCTATTCATTCCGTATCGTTCTCCTTTTTGTTACAAGGTGTATTACAGATAATTCTCCCACTTTTACATTTAGGAACTAACATAAAGTGTAAAGCTGGGTCTACGAGAGCGACCATATTCTTTACGAGGTCTCTGATTTCCCATTGTGCTCGAGTGCATAATCTTTCATTTGCAATGTGTATCAGTTCTCTCAAATTGCAAGATAGGTAGAGAGATGTTGCACAAGCATTAGGGAGAATGTATCGAGCATCTTCTTTTGGGTAACCTTTACTTACATAGTAATCGTAGGCATCTGCTATATCCCATATATCATACGAAAAGGCAGTCTCTCTCATCGTTCGCGGCATCACATACTCAAAATCTTCTTCCGAACAATATCTCTGACTTCTCTGTGTAAAGCTACACATTCTATGTCTTACAAGCTGGTGAGAACAAGCTCGTGAGATACCCTCTATTTTGAACGTAAAGTAGATGTGTTCAAAGCACGAATGATGCCCGTTCTTGTAAAGGTGCTTTACCAATTTCATAGGGTCGGCGGGGTTACTATCGTAACAAATTGATGCTATCTCCGCTATCGTTTCGATGGGGTTCGGCGTTGCCTGTATGAGAGTTACGTTCATCTCTTAAATCCTCCCATTTCATAACAAGCATCGAACCATCTGCACCATAGACAACAGTGCTTACAATTTTTCGTGGGTGTAAACCACCATTTAAGGCGTTTCATCATTGTGTTTGTTCTCCTTTGCAAAATAGTCAAAAGTGTTTTTCCCCTCTCGCAACGGTAAGTCTTGCATATCGGGACGGGTGTTTTCCATTAACATAGCCCCTAACACATTGAAAGCGGCTGCAGATAAATGGTCTTCATCGTCCACACCACATTGGTATTTAGCAAGGTGTCTGAGAGCCGAGTCAATAAAACTTGATACGGGTATTCCTTTTCTAAAATTCCATCTATTGTATTTTTGAGCACCCGCTTCGTAATGCTTTGACAATCTCAAAATGGCTTCCCACGGGACAGATACCATATCGCCTTTACCCTCTGCCATATCACGAACTGCGCCCGTGTCGAACTCTCTGCGAGTGCCGCTGTCTTTAATAAATTCCATATTGTCCTCCTAAGTTTTGAGATACAGAGAGAGCAACACGCTCTCTCTGTTCTCTTTGCTCTTTAGCCGTTGAGCAGAGCGTCAATGTCAAGTCCTGTGGGTGTCGCGGGAGTAGGTTGTGTTGCTACTGTAGGTGTAGCGGTTTCCTTACCGAGTGTAAGAGCTTTTGCTACGGGAGTAGTATCGAAACCGTCTGCTACCCATTTATCACCGATGTTAGCAAAGGTAACATTCTTGCTGGGGTCATTGGTTGACGGGAGCTCGGTGTGAGTAACATCTGCTTTAATGTAATGGTCTACGAGTGTAGCGGGGTCAACCGCTTCGAGAGAAAAATCGTTGAGAGCCGTCTTTGCGAAAAATGAGAACGCGACACACGCTTTTTCATTGATGTTTCCGTCGGGTTTCATAAGAGAGAATCTTTCTTGAATCGTAATACCCTGTGCATTAACGAGGTGAATTACAAGTTTACCGAACTCCTCATTGTAATCTACCTTGTAAATACGAAATACTTGCACTCCTTTAGGGCAGAGTGTGAAACCACTTGTCATAGGTATAATAGCCATTGTTTTAGTCCTCCTTAATAGCCGTCTTTGTAAGACGATAATTTGTTTTAGTTATTGTGTATTTGTCTAAAAGCCCGTCGGCTTCGAGAGTGTCTTTGTCGAGTTCTGTTGTGTTGGTTTTAGATAACACGAACTCGTATTTGTTACCAGGAATAGATACTTTCGTATCTCCCTCTCGGAATTGCTCGAGAGCGTATTTTTTGATTTGTTCTGCAAGTGCTTTGAGTCGCTTTTCTTTGTCTGCTACAGTAGCAGATACGGCTTCTATTTCGGCACTCAACTTTTCTGCTTCCGCAACAATAGCGGATATGTTGGAATTAGGGTCGATTGTGTTAGTACGGAGAGCTTTTAAGATTTCCGCATCTTTCTTCTCATCAAACGCGGGGCTAACACCCTTGAGCACATAATCATTCCACCAAGCCGCCGCTTGTGCGATATACATATCAAAATTAGGATAACGCTCCGAGACCTTGAACTCATCGGTATATACGTTGTTGTTAGCATAAGACGGAATCACTTGTTCGGGGTGCTCATAATCACCTTTTTTATCCTCAAGCGCAACCGCTACCATCAACACCTTGTCTATACCGAGTAGGTAAGCATACAACGATGCCTGTAACGCTTGATAGTGAGGTGCTTCTCCGTCTTTCCATCTGTCCTCGAGAGAGCCACTACGACCATCAACCTGTACGGTCTTGATTTCTACCACATACTCGGGTTTGCCGTTTTCATCGTATATGAGAGCGTCCCACATTCCACCAAAGATAGCGGTGTCGGGATAGAAATCTCCCCACGTCTTTTTGAAATGGTCTTTTCCGTAAACATCTTCGGGGGTAACAACCCTGTTTCCAAATCCCATTGACTTACGTAGGAACTCGAATACTTTGGGTTCGATGATTTGACCCGCGTTGGTGTACTTATTGCCCTCGAAAGGTATCTCATAGGTGCGAGTACATCTGCACCACACCTCAAAGGGAGACGAGAACGGATTTACACCGAGCACTGTGGGAAAGTGCGTACCTGTGATTTTCTTCGGTTTTTTCGGTGGCTCTACCAAAATAGATGTGTTGTTCCATTTGATATTTTTCATTCGTCCACCTCCGCAATCGTATGAGACTTGCTAACACAACTCTCACACCACGGCTCACCGTCTATGTCGAAATAGCCATCTCCCGCCCTTATCTCTTTATCACAATGAATACACTCACAAACCACAGGCGGTTCGGGAGCATTGGGGCATCGTGAGTTACAAGGGGTTTGTAAACATATTTCGCACATTATTTCTTACCCCCGTTTGTAGTAGCCGCATAAATGATACAAGCTATGATTTCAACAACGATTGTTGTGAAAACCCCCATAACGAACGGATTTACATACATATCACTTATCCTCCTTGAGCATTTCACCAATCTTAATAATGAGTGTTTCACAATTTGCTTTGGTAATGGTTGTAAAACCTTGTGTGCCTAACGCAAGCTGTGTTATCCACTCCTCTTGTGAGGGGTCTTTTGCCTTGAGTTTGAGGAGCAGTTCTTTTAACTGCTTAATCTGTGTCTCAGATGCGTTTCCGTTGCCATCTGTGAGGGGTTTCTCCGTTGTAGTAGGTTTAGCTATTTTCAACGGAGGAATGGTAGGAGTAGGTGTAGGCGCGGGAGCGGGTGTAGGTGTGTCGCCGATAGTAGGTTCGATGTTGTCGGGTTCACAAATATCGAGTGCAATCATATACAAGTATCGTCTCATATAAGTAATGGACGAGCCGAGAGCTTGCATCTCGTTAGTAACCTGTTTACCCGCGTTGCTGACGATAGGTGCTATCTGATTGAACGGAGCAGAAAACTCAATTCTATCTTCTCCGTCCTCAGTGTTTACAATCGTCATTGTTGCAATCTCGGTAGTGAAGTTTGCAATAGAAATCAATCCGACTTCTTCAAAGATTTTGGTTGCGACAGGAACGATGTCATCAAGTTCAAAATACTTAAAGGAAAGCTGCATATTCTTGCCTGACTTCTTTGTGTCTGCGCCGAGAAACTTTGCTCTTGCTTTAAGCAACTTTTGATAAACATTCGTCTTTGTAGTGGTTGTGTTTGCCATTTTGTTTTTCTCCTTTGTTTGTTTCTTTTTATTCTCAGGTTTGATACCTAAAAAATCGTGAATTCGTTTACGAGCCATCTCGATATAGAATGTCTTATCAACAGCATCTATCGTGAGGTGGTTATCGTTATCTATGATGCAGTGTTCGGGTAGCATTTCAATCTTAGCGGTAGCATCATTTTCCGCTTTGACTTTGTAGAGCTTTCCATATCGTTCATCTGCGGTAGCATATACTCGGTTTACCTTTTGAATGGGTTGTTTCTCACCGTTTACAATGTGGTAGGCATCTCGGTACTTTGCCCCCGCTTTTGCTATCAACTGAAAAGCGAATATATCATCGCATTGGTTGATTGTTTCTTCTGGCGGTGTTCCGTTTACGAAATAATCAACTATTGCTTTTGCTACGATAGTAGCGTTATTGTTGATATTGAAAGCCCCCGCGGGCGCGATACCTCTAACGAGATAGCCGCCTTTGATTTTCGGTTTACCACCATAGGGGATTTCAACGTAATTGTTTACGTCTTTTTGGACGATGCGTTTAATCTTATCTTCTTCGAGTTCAAACCTTGTTCGGTCTTGCCACTCTTGAGTGATTTCAAGCACCTTTGGATATTCGCTCTCATCAAACGAGACCATTATTCCGTCTGTGTTCAACTGAATTATTTTGATAGTAGGACACTCGGATATAAGGTGTCTCGACAATTCAAGCAAGAATAACTGCCCTGTGATACATACCGACCTACCCATAAGCGGGTCATTGAGGTCATTGTACTTGTTGAGCATCGCTCCGTATGTTGTGTTCGCAACCAACTTGAGAGCATTTGCGGTAGACATATCACCCGATTTTTTGGCTCTCATTCGAGTTTCGAGCATATTCTCATATATCTTAGGGTCGGGGATATTTCGGCTCGTATAACCACATATTGTCATAAGGTGTGGATAATAACTCGCTACATCATAGTTACGAATCATTCTGCCGTTGACCTCTGCTTCTTGATAGAATGGTATAGCACCGTGTATTCCGCCAAAACCAAGAGTAACGGGGCAATCTCCCACATTGATATTTAACTTACTCTTGAATAACTTATCATCGGGTATGCTCTTGTCTTGTAACCTATCGAAGAACTCAAACACCTCTGTTGGAATATACTCTCGCTTGAGATTGGTAGGGTATTTATACTCTCGCTCATCGGTGTACTCAACACCTTTGGTGGAGTCAAGATATGCAGCGGTCAGTTTAGCATTAGTCATACTTAATGCTTTAACCTCATCTATACCTTTCAAACCACCGAGATATATCTTGTTTTTAAGGTAGTTTTCTCTCAAATCCGTCAATCTCTCAGTGCAATCAACATCGTGCTTACAGTATTTAATGGTGAGTGCTATTTCTTCGGGTGTTAATGCCCTTTTGAGAGTGAAATCAACTTCGGTTTCCTCGATGCTCAAGCCCAAATGACCCTCGATTGCCTTGAGGGATAAACCCATCTGCATATCGTCCATAACATCTACGTTATTGAAACGATAGTAAACATCGTTTAGATATGGGCATTGCCACCCCTGACCTCCGCTGATTATCCAATTATTGACTTGCTTGATTTCCTCTGGTGAGAACCCCTCGCATATTGCCTTGATGATGTATTGGTCGTAGGATTTCGAGTTAAATCCGCAATAGATTGATTGCTCATTGATGAAATCACGAACACCCTCGTTATCGTTGTGAAATATCGCATATTCTTTAGTCTGCTTGTTCTTAAAAACCACTATGAAATCGTAATTGAACACTTCGGTATCATAGGTGTACCAATCATAATTAGGAGTAATGATTTTTTGCTCTGCCATAATCACGCTCCTAACAATTCATCGAGCCATTGTGAACGAGTTTTTTCAGTAACAAACAACTCTTTGAAAATTGCCATAAGAACATTTACCACTATGGAATTACCAGCTTGTTTCTTTAATTCATTTTCGGGGACACCCGATTCGATTGCCTTTTTATAATCGTCCTCAGTAAAACCCATCAGTTTCCATTGCTCAACGGTGTTCAATTTTCCGTTTAATTCACTAATATTGATTTGGTTATGTGTAGTAATTGTCGGACACACACCATACATACTGTAAATTCTTTTGTTTGAATAATCGGAATTAAAAACACCCTGGCATTCACCATCGAACACCTTTATACAACCATTTTGGCTACTATATTCTTTTTTCCATTCGTTTGCGAAATAGGGCAATAATGTTTTGTTTACTTTTCTCGGACTATCGAAAGCGGTGATAAAATCTTTAACGACCTTATCCAATTTTATGGGTTTGGGAAATTCATAAGAATACTCTCCCAAAACCGACACCATAAAACATCTATTTCTATTTTGAGGGATACCGTAATTATTGGAGTTAAGGTCTCGATAATAATTTGAGTAACCTTTGCTTTCCAAAAACTCTATCCACTTGTTAAAATGTTCGATGTTCTTTTTGCCGTGTACTTGAGGTACGTTTTCCATAAGCAGTATTTGAGGTAACTCCTCACACTCATTGAGCAATCTTTCAACTTCCCACAGCAAACCACTTCGTGTTCCACTTCCTTTTTCCATACCTCTACCTCGCCCCGCGTTTGACAAATCTTGACAAGGGAAAGAGTAAGTAAGTAAGTAATTGTACTTATCTGTCTCGACAATGTTGAGGTTGTGGGCGTTAATCTGTGTGATGTCGCTCGTTTCAAAATTAGTACCGTGTACGGCATTGTAGGAACGGATTGCGTGAGCATCGAACTCACATACTCTCCAATGCTCAAAATCAAGACCGAGGTTTTTCATAGCCTTGGCTTGACTACCTATTCCAGCGAATAATTCTATCAATCGAATAGGTTTATAAACATTAAATTTCATTTGTTAATCTCCTATAAAATAACAATCATTTTTCTTATAAGTGGTACATCTCTTTTTAAAACTCTTTTGTAGATAACCGATGTTATCCACGAAATCGTAAACTATGGGGTCTGCTTTACCCTCGAATGTTCTTGCCACTCTACCGATGCTCTGTGTGATTACCGCGTAATCTTTCTGCGGGGTAGCGAGGAACAACCTATCGAGACAAGGTATATCCAACCCCTCCTTTGCTAACGAGTATGTTGCAAAGAGGTATTTTTTCTTACCCGTTCTCATATCCTCAAGAGCTTGTTCTCGCTCGGCTTTGCCTTTTTTAGAGGTCATCTTACCGCTAATCATTACTGCGTAAGGTCTCATTCTATCGGGGAGCATTTTCATAATCGTTTCAAGATGTTCAAGCCTGTCCGAAAGTATTAAACAAGATTTGTTCGACTCTCTCACAATGCTGTCGCATATCAAAGCACTTCTATCGAAATGCCCGCATAGAAAGGTAATTAGTTTGGTGTAGTTTAGAGTACCGTCTGTGTTCAGACAATCTCTGCTGATGCCTACTCCCGTACCAACGGGATAGATACCAACTCGCATAACCTTGTCTGCTATCGCTTCATCGGGAACGGTGTAAACCACATCGCCTATAAGGGAGAATGTCGCTTTAATCATTCCGTCTGCTCTATGAACCGTAGCCGATAGACCGTACTTGTGCCTTGCTGATAAGTTACTGAGCACCTTGCTAAACATACTCAACTGTGTTGGACTACCAGCTATTCGGTGGCACTCATCACAGATGATTACGTCCCAATAATCTTTATATAAGGAAAGATTGAGATGACTCATTGTTTGTACTGTGGCAAAGGTGATACCTGTACCGATGTTGACTTTGCCCTCGGTGATAGTACCTATGAGAGATGAGTCCATATATCGCTCCGCTCGTTCTTTGCTTTGGCTTAACAAATCTTTCGTGTGGGTCAGCCATAATGCTCTTTTTCCAAACTGTTTCACAAGCGCAATTCCCATCTGCGTCTTACCGCTGCCCGCTTTACTTTGCAAGATGCCATATAACCCATTCTTAGCTTGTTCTACGGCTATTTCTTGATAAGGGTATAAAGGAATATGTTTACCATAATCGACACTCACAGAGGGCTTAAACTCACTCAGAACAACGGCATCTTTAATGAGAGGTGCTATTGCTTTCAGACACCCATACGGCAATATCAACTCGCCGCCGTGTATTTCGTATAAATACAAATCTTTAGGTGTGTTTCCGAGCCAAAATCCCATTCGTGCTTTCTTTGCGTACTCGGGATTTGTGAGTTTTAAATTGTTCTGACAGTAGGTGATAATCTCGGGAGAGGGGTCTGTGATTTTGATGTTGTTGCTAACCCTTACTTGCACTCCATCACCCACTTTTCAATCGGTGTGGCACACTCATAAATCTCCTCAAAAGATAAGGTGGATTTATAATCTGCAAAATCCATCATTACAAAACTCGGTATCATAAATATCTCATCGTTTACTTTGATGGCGAACCAACCTTGACCGTTACCACATTCGTTCCACAACTGCATTGCGGTAACTTGATTGTCCTCTATTCTTCGTAGGTCGAACCCTTTGGCAGAGCAGTCTTTACAATCTATTAGGTAGGCGGTTTGGTTTCTTACCGCTATCACATCGGCTGGTTGTCCCGCATTATCTTGCTTTAAATTGTGCGCCCAGAACCCCTCCTCGAAAAGAAGTTGACATAACTCCTGTTCAAAGGCGTTTCCAACCGCTCTATTAGATTTCATTTTCGTATTCCTCCATAGCCGCTTGAATTTTCTGTGTGTATGCGGTTTCATATATTCCAGCGTCCCACTTTCTTTTCGCCCCCGTAGCACCGAGGTTATACGCCATCAGAGCTTTGGTGGTGTCTTGAAATCTGTTGTAGTGCTGGGATAGGATTTTGATACCACATAACACGTTTTGATACGGGTCGAGAAAATCTGTTACACCGTACTTCTCCGACAACCATTCGTGATTGATTTTGTTTATCTGCATCAATCCGTAATCGTTGGTTTTAGAGATAACACTCTCACGAAAAGAACTCTCTACCTTAATCATTGCAATAACCAACGGCATTGGAACACCGTTCTCATCGCACAATTCTCTGATGTAATCTTGTAAATCGTGGTCGAGAGGGCAATCATAATACACATTTATTGGTTCAATCGTTTCAACAATCTCAATCGTTTCATCGACGGTAGGGGTTTCTTCTAAGAGTGAGGGGAGCAGTATAGGTACTTCTTCTTGGTGTGTCAGGGCTTTAGCGGAAACAACTCCCGCTGTGAAGCCAAGCAAACCTCCCATTATCAACAACCCAGCTACAAACAAAAGAATTATTCTTAATAAGCGCGGGGTGTAATTGATAACGTATTTTCCGTATTTCATACTTCACCTCTTGTATTTCAATATTCAGTTTTCATCGGATAATTTGTCCGACATTTTGATAAATGGTTAGAGTATAGATTTACTCTATTTGAAAAATCATTTGATATTTGGATAGCAAAGCCGTATGGCTGCTTTTATGATGTTTTCCGTGCGTTTATTGTGTTCTTCTTCCGTCAAGATTGGCGAATAAACTTTAGCCGTAGCGTTGTTAGTTTTGATAACAACTGGCTCGTTGTATATATCTTTCTTCACGGGTAAACTCCTTTCGCTCCTTTCTAACAAGATATGCTCACACTATTAAAAATGATACTGTTAAATGCCGCTCGTTGTACTTAAAGTACAATCTTCGGGTAAAAAAATAAGGTCTTCTATAGAAACCCCATACAGTTTAGCGAGTGTTTTTCCTGTTTCAATGTCGGGTGATGTTCTGCCTTTTTCGTAACTAACGACAGTGCTTTTACTCTTTTTAATAGCTCGAGCCACATCGTCTTGCGTAAGACCGACGTTTACCCTCGCTCCGCGTAATGATAACTTCATATCCTTTCTCCTTTCTCGCATATTGCACATAAGCACAACACGATAACCTCGTAAATTGTACTTTAAGTACAAAATGATAATATCACATATTTTTACATCTGTCAATACTTAAAGTGAAATTTTTTTGAATTTACCATTGATTTTTTGCACTTATAGTATTATAATGGAGAAAAAGGGGTGAAAAAATGGAAAAAGATAATAAAGATATATTCGCAACGAACCTAAATAATCTTATGCTTATGAAACATAAGACTCGAAAAGACTTGAGCGAAGATTTGAAAATTAGTTACTTTACGATAACGGCTTGGGCAAAGGGTACTAAATATCCGAGAATGGATAAAGTAGAATTGTTGGCTAACTATTTCGGAGTAACTAAATCTGAGTTAATTGAAGAAACACAACCTAAAACAAATTCCCCCGCCGAGTTAAAACTCACCGAGGGCGAAAAGATGTTACTCGATTTATTTAGGCAGATACCTGAGAACAAACAGACTCTTGCGCTTGAGATGGTTCGTCTTGCTCTAAAAAGTCAAGAATAATATTTATAGCAATAATCAACGCTTGTTCAGAATGTTTTTGTGTTCGTATAATATCCATTAGTTCTATTTCGTTCTCTGACATAATATATTGTCCCCTCTGCTGTGAATTTTTACAATTTACTTGCACAGTTTGGGTTTCTAAACTCATTCTTGCGAATTTGTTAAGTTACCCAAACAACATACACGAATTTTACCATCACATATTATGTCGGTCAATGGAAATTGCTCTCAGTATTTACAATATATCTTAGTTGACTTTTCCAAACTATGATACTATCATTTAGTACACGGAGGTCAAACTATGTATAAAGAAAGAACAGAAACAAGCGGAAAAAGAATTGAGAAAGCCCTATCTATTAGGGGAATGAAACCATCGGAACTTTGTAAACTTGCGGGTGTTCCTAAAAGCTCCTTGAGTTTATATTTGCGAGGGGCTTATGAGCCAAAACAAGACAGAATATACAAAATGGCTAATATATTAAAGGTGAGCGAAATGTGGTTAATGGGGTATGACGTTCCTATGGAGGGAGACGACTCTATTTCATTAAATGTTACGGAACTGTCCGATAATGAAAAAGAAATGTTACTATTATTTAGGCAAATTCCCCAGAGTCAACAGAAAGTATTGATTCAGATGGTTCGAGGAGGTTTAGACACGAAATAATAGCCCCTATGGCAGCAATTACTGCATCTTCGGGGTTGGGGTGATTACGTATCATTTCAATCAATTCTTTTTCGTTGCGTGTCATATTGACCTCCTGTTTGTAAAATCGAACACTTGTTCGATAAGCAGTTTACTACATTCTTTGACAAATGTCAACTATTTTTTGAAATTTTTGTAATTTCAGTATAAGTTCACCGCAACTTGAAATCAATATGCAAATTTGAGCAGTAGGTATCAATGATGAACACTTGCGTATCAAATTTGAATTTTAGCGTATCAAATTTGACTATTCAAGAATGAGTATTTTAATCAAATTTGAGTAATACATAGAAAAGAGGTAATATATGCCCTATTTAAATAGACTTATTGAACTTAAAAAAGACAGAAAAATGACTAACGCGGAGATAGCAAAACTTTCAAATTTGCCCCTCGCTACTATCACGAGAGTATTTAACGGTCATACGCCGAACCCCACTTTTGAAACATTCACTCAAATTGCCATAGCGTTGGGCGCATCGTTAGATGAAATCGCGGGGCTGAAAACCCCCGAACCGATTAGTATTGATAAACCCATTGAAACTACTCTCTCATCGTATGCGGAATTATTAAAGGAAAAAGACGAGAGAATTAAAGAATTGAAAGAGGAAAAAGAAAAAGAGCGCAAAGATAGACACAGATTGGTGTGTGTTCTAATATGTTTCTCTGTGTTTATAATGGCTATATTAACGCTTGACATATTGAACGGAAGTATTGGATATATAAGATATTAAGGAGAGATGTATGTTTAATTATTATGATATAAAAGATAAGTTTAACCCCAACGAAATACTAATGTACCTACGAAAATCGAGAGCAGATGACCCATCACTAACGGTAGAAGAAGTGTTATCTAAACACGAAGCAATGCTCGATGAATGGTGTGAGAGAAACCTAAACGGGTTTATCCCCGAGGAAAATCGTTTTAAAGAGGTTGTGTCGGGGGAGAGTATATCTGCCAGACCCGTGTTTCAGCAATTACTCAAACTCGCAGAGCAACCTAATATACGCGCCGTTTTGGTTGTTGAAATTTCTCGTTTAGGTAGACCTGATACTGCCGAAATAGGATTTATATCAAAGCTATTTCGTTACACCAATGTTCTCATAATTACCCCAGAAAGAACATTTAACGTGGTAGATGACTACGAAAGAGATATGTTTGAGCAAGAATTAAAGAGGGGTAATTTTTACCTCGAATACACCAAAAAACTTTTGGGTAGAGGTAGAGAGCAATCTGTTAAATCGGGAAACTATGTAGGAAGCAGACCTCCGTATGGTTATGATAAAACAATGGTTATGGACGGTAGAAAAAAGTGCCCTACTTTATCTATCAATGAAGAACAAGCCAATATTGTAAGAATGATTTTTAATTGGTTCGTTCACGATAACGTGGGTACGCAATATATTGCCAACAAACTCAACGATATGCACATTAACCCCCCTCGAAATAATGTGTGGACCCCCGATGCTATCCGTACTATTTTAGAGAATGTTCATTATATTGGTAAAGTGAAGTGGAACGCTCGTAAGTCAATATACATCGTAGAAGATGGTAATTTCCGCAAGACTCGCCCCAAGACATCTAATGATGAGGTTATAATAAGTGAGGGTAAACACCCGCCAATAATATCTGAGGAGTTATTTAATGCGGCGCAAGAAAAAAGAGGTCAAACACATAAAACTCATTATAACAAGGAATTAAGAAACCCTCTTGCGAGTATATTGTATTGTGAGTGTGGCAGAGCGATGTCATACCGCCACAGCACAAGAGGTAATCTCAAATACCGAGACCCACGATTGGTATGTAACGGGCAAAAATATTGTAAAAATGGCTCGTGCTCGGTAGAGGAAATAACGGATATAGTAATAAAGACTCTACGAGAAAGAATAGCCGACTTTGAAAGAGAAATACAAGGCAACGGAGATAATACCCATTCGTTCCACGAGAAACATTTAAAACAGTTAGAAAAGAAATTAGCCAACCGAAAAGCAAAAGAACGAGAGATGTGGAATACACAGTTAGACCCCGATATTACAAAACGTATGCCCGACCACGTATTCCAAGATATAAAAAATTCTCTTATGAAAGAAATCGAGGAAATTACTCTCGCTATAGAGAAAACACGAAGTGTTATATCTACCCCCGTAGACAACGAGAAAAAACTCATTTCTTTTAAGAAAGCGTTAGAAGCTCTAACAGATGATAAAGTGAGTGTAAGGGAGAAAAACAACTTCTTAAAAGCCTGTATTGATAGGATAGAATACCACCGAGAAGCACCTACAAAAGTAACAGGCAAGGGCGCGGGTAGACAATGGAACGCTGAACCAATAGCTCTTGATATTAAATTAAAGGTTTAATTTATGCCTTTATACTACAACATTCGTGTACTAATGAATTGGTACACTAATGATGGTATATAAATATAATTAGAAAAGCCGAGTGAGAACTAACCCACTCGGCTTACTTTTATTTATTGGTTTCTTCATCAACGAGTATGCCACCTATAGCACCCACTTGTTCGATAACATTTACTGTGTTTTCGTCCGCTCCTAACTTTTCGGCAGCATCTACCGTTGCGTTAGTAATGGTTTCTACACTTTTCGCATCGACCACACCCTCCATAATACAGTAGACTACGGTGGGTATAATCGTCATTGCTGCACCCGCGATAACACTCACTACCTCGTTATCACCTATGAATACTGTTATGATACCTACTATCATTGTAATCACAGCGACAATGAACTTACGGCTTGTGAGCTTTCTAATGAGGTCAGTTTTCTTCATAATCATTCCTCTTTTCTTTAGCTTTCTTAATTCCCGCCAAACTCCATAATTCTACGGTTGTAAATGAAAACCACGCGACTATAAGACTTGACGGCTCGGTTGATGTTCTGAGGAAAATCGCCAATACCGCAATCGTAAATAACACGTTTAATGTTATGACCGCCGTAACAACGATTTTACTAAACTTGTTCTTTTTCTTATTCATTTCCGTTCACCAACTTATATAAAATCCAATACAAAGAGTTAAAAGTAGAATGGTTTTTAGCACCGTCTACCGCTTTGATAGCACGTTCCTTTTCGTAAATCTTGACACCGTGTTTGTTAATGAGTTCTTTAACTATCTCCGCGCCTGTTTCTGCTTTCGGGTTGAGCATCTTATTAACATCGGTTGCAATCTGCGAGTGTTTATTGTATAGGTGTGTGCCAGGGCAAGACTTGTTAGCAAACCAACGATGTACCGTCATATTCTGCTTATCTACTTGACCTACGAGAGATTTATCACCTTTCCACTTCAACTCTTTAATATCGTTGCGTTTACAGATGTCAGCGACAAGTTTGACAAGTGCCTTGTATGCGGCATCGGTAATAGCATAAGGTTCGGTTGTATCAGATGCCACCTCGATAGTAACTGCTCGGTGGTCGTTATCTGCTCCCGATATACCGTTTACACGAATAGGTTTACCATTCTTATCTGTACCCCCGCTCGTCCACGCTCTGTCTTTTTCTTCAACCGACAAACCGATAGAGCCATCTTTACCTACCAGATAGTTAGAAGAACATTGTCTATCCGTTGTCGCAAAGTAATCGCACCCTTGTTTTGCAGTCCATTGTCCTACTATACAATGAATAGTAATGGTGTCGATTTTGTGGTTTCTCGGACTTGTCTTGTTCGTAGTTAATCTTTTGTACGTTACTAAAGAACTGTTTGTATATCCCATAAAACCCCTCCTTATTTGTGGTAACCCTCCAAATCTTCAATTCGGTGTTCAGTTACCTTGAGTCTTTGTTCATCAACCTCAACTCTTTTTTCGAGATTGTATGTTCTCTCGATTACTCCGTTGTGTTTATTAACTTTTTCCTCTAATTGCTCAAGTCTATAGGCGATGAGCGCAGAGCTTTTTCGGTTAGCAAAGTACGCACCGCCTAATGTTCCCAGCAAGGAGAGAGCACCTACGATTACTGTTTCCATTATTCCACCTCCGACCAACCATAAGCACCTGGTTCCCATACGTTTCCGTCAATATCAGAAACCCAATGTTTATCGGAGTGAGATACTTTAGCCCCTCGAGAATAAGCATCGTGAGAGCCAATGGGTTGTACCCACTCGGGATATTCTACAGTGGGGTCGGAGATAGCCGTCCACATAGACGGTGTTTCAGAGGGTTTTGTGTTCTGCGCGACATTCGTAATATCGTGAATAGAACGATACAAATTACCCTCGTCCATCAAAATAGTACCCGCTTTACCCGTCCAATTTTCCGTCCAAGTGGGAAACAATGACGGGTGTTCCGAAATAGTAATATCATCTAATGTTCCTGTCTGTGCCAACTGAACAAATACGAGAGAGGAAACCTCTATCAATTCTTTTTCGCTCATAAGCGTTTTCTTAAATTCAAGTCCCATTATTCAAAATTACCTCCTATCGAACGAATATAACAAGCACCCGAGCCACCGTTTCTATCAACGGTTACTCTAACGCTTACAGACCAAACACCATTGGTCGTACTTGTGTTTGTAAAGTTATGCACCATATTACCAAGCACTGCGTTTGTAGCATCTTCCCAAGTAGCTCCACCCGAGGCGTTGTTACACACCTCTACTTTGAATATGGCTTCCGCGGGGATATTTTTGCTTACACTCAAAGAAATTCGAGTAGGCATAGAAGTAGAGCGCATAGGCACGGTGGTAACACTACAAGTGGTTACATTCTTAGTGAAAGTATACGTTCTAACAGAAGAATCGCCGTTTGTGTCAGTAGCAGTTATAGTGAGTGTGTGCGTGCCGTTGTTAAGTTTGAGCCACGTTGTTTCCATAACTGCAAAACTATAATAAATAGTATCTATCACAGGATAAGAGACTGTTGTTACACCGTCTATTGCTTCAACTACCGTTACACCATCACCGTCGCTATCTGTTACCTCATAGGGAACAATGAACCCCTCTGTTTTTATACCGAGGTCGCTATCCGTTCCCGATATTACAGGTGCACTGTTATTTACGATATTAACAACTGCCGAGCGAGTATAATCGCTATATGCCCCGTTACTATCAACTGCTCGCACCATATATTGAATTGCGGATTTCCCGTAAGGAACATAGTGTGAATAATAAAGATTTGTTCCACTATAAATGATTTCTTCCAAACTACCATTATAGGTACACGCTAACTCATAGCTTACCTCATCACCGTCAGGGTCTATTACCGAACTCCACGATATAGTGTTTGTTTTACCACCATATATTGTAGGTATGTTGATATTTACGGGGTAAGAGGGTGCGTGGTTAAAGATTGTTGTATAACAGTCATCTCCATCTACGGTATCGGAAATAGATGTCGTTGCAGACAAGTTCAAAGCGGGTCTAATTCCATAGGCAGCGGCGCTACGAGTTGTATACAATGCTGCTGTCCCGTTGATACCGTAGGTACCGCCTATGCCGTAAATATAATGCGACCAATCACGGCTCGTATGACACGTTCGAGTTACCCAATTCACCGCATCAGAAATAGAAGCGGGTTTGGTCGAAGCGGTGGAATGTTCAAATACTTGTGCGGTTACTGTTGCTTTTAGACGTTCATTACCGTACTCGTTTGCGAAATATTCCCAACACTCTCCCTCGGGAACTGAATCGTAGCTGAGCATAACTTCACAATACGCGGGTAAGTACACCTTTCTATTTGTGTCCTCTGTGCCCCGACCGTCTAACTCGTTTAGCTTATTACGAATGGTGGTGGTTAGAATAGCGTTTTTCTCATCTTGCGAGAACCAATGAAGAAACCCAGGTCTATCAGCATAAGCATCGTTCGCTCCTATTAAGGCAGTGGTCGGGGCGGCATCTGTTCCGTGCCGAGCAACATACCATTGACCCGCTCCGCCGTCGCTATTCAACCATTGGTCGATATTAGAAACACTATATCTATTATTACCGCCAGTTCTTCTATAAGAATCCTCACCCGCTGGTTCCATAGCATCGTAATATTTCAAGTCTATAACTTTATCCGCAAGAAGTGTTATTGAATTGCTGGGATAAGCGGGGGCAGAAACGTGCCCTTTTGCGACCACTCGCCATATAATGTCTTGCGGGGCTTCGCCGTTGATAGAGTGCCTACCAAATTTAATCTTTGCACCCACCGCGAGGTTTGATAAACTCTGTGCCATTTTGCTCTACCTCCTTAACACTCTATTCGAGAGAGATTTTCGTTCCATATCCCCGTTACTGTAATACCTTGTAGGGTATCAAAAGTAACCTCAAAAGGATTAGAAGTAATATCATCGAATACTCGGTTCATAAGCCAAACTACTCTATCCTCTATAGGTTGGAGTAATTCTTTATTTACATTTGTGCCCTCCTCGAGAATCTCATCGGGTTCGGGAGTAATGACATATACATCTGTTTTACCCTCTACGGCTTTTAATCTATAATAGTTATCTCCTATAACCACACGGTCTTTTATTTCTCGTGATTTATAAGCCATAACACTTGACCTCCTATCTAAAGAATCGCTCTATTTCCACAATAGAACGTTCCTGATTTTCTAAAAGAACTAACCATTACATCGACTAATTCCTTTATAAGAAATAAGTTATGTTCAATGGCGTTGACTTCTCTATAATGTCGCATATCGGTAGGGACATTAGGCGCGTTGCTTTGTTGATAAAACGCATCAACCAATGCTCTGACATTGTTTGTAATACGACTAATATCTTTTTCGTTTGGCATACCTACATTCGTCCACGATTT
>JAEIGA010001097.1_pt1 | contig 41210 bp, 69 predicted proteins | sample 9270691 | NCBI WGS metagenome assembly JAEIGA01 (sample SAMN17057246, study PRJNA624740) | gut metagenome | biome: biome; isolation source: fecal sample | host: Bos grunniens | place: China: Xizang | collected 2019 | reverse complement strand
TTCCATTTATCATATCACAATACTCATACCCAATAAATTTATCGTCATTATTAAAGAATGGGACTCTAAACATAAATCTATTTTGCATTTAAAAACTCCTTTTTGTATTTTTTGTTATAACAGCTTTTGCATAAATAAGGTGAATAATAAGTTATTGAGCAATTGTTACCGTCTATTCGTTGATATAATTCGTTTGTTTTCTTATTACATTCTTCGCAATGTTTCGGCTGTTTTCGTCCTTTTAAATATTTTCTCGGCATTTTATAATGTTGAGACATTAGTCAACTCCCAATAAATTTCTTCTTTCTGCTTCTATATGTTTTATTTCGTTTGCTAAATAATCCATTTTGTTTTCAAGTAATACTACCTTGTTTCTTAAACTGATTTTTTTTATTTGTTTTATACAGTTTAAACAGATATGTTTAGAACCCATACTATAATCCGATTCTTTAAAACTACTGCTTGTAACAACTTTTAAACCTACTAATAAATCTATATCGTCTTCTCCCGCAAATATCACATTGATAAGCTGTTTTTATTGACATTGTTTTCCTCCTATAATAAACTCATTTGAGAGTCTTCTTGTTTGGCTTTTTCCTGATAGTCTTTATATATCGCTTCCATTATTGCGATATGTTTATCGGCTACGGATTGTGTCATTCTGCCTTGCAATATCCATTTAGGATAACAATTCTTTCTTAAATCAAGTTCCCGTTTAATTTCTTTTAATTTAGCTTCTGTCGTTACTTTTATTTCGTTTTGCATTTGAAAAACTCCTGTAATTTTTGATTTCCGTATTGACCGGAAGTAATATTTATTATTTCTTTGATTGTGTATGTTTTCTTTTCGTCAATTTTGTTTTGTTCTATAAAGTTTTTAGTTCCAAATTCGCAAGCACCGGTTATTACTCTATACATCTTTATAGCTTCGCCAAAAGTAAGTTTTGATTCTAATGTTAGGTTTTTATATTTAGAAGTTTCTCTGTTTAATATTTTATAAAGTAAACTTTTCTTTGCTTCTTTAATTGTTTTGCCGTGTGCAAAGTTGCCGTTATTATCAGCTACAATATAACTGACTTTATCTGTTATGATATTATTTTCAGTATCAATTATTTTTACTTGTTTAACTTTACCTTTAGTTTTTATTACTGCAGATTTTATATTATCGGTAAAATCAATTTCGGTAAATTTACCGTTATATAAACCGTAGTAGGTATTTTCTTTTAATTTTTTACCGTCAATTTGTGCCGTTGCAGTTGCTCTTATTTGCCATTTGCTGTTATTGTAAAACCATTCACAAAGGGCAATGTATGTTCCTTTAATACCTTTAATAACTCCGCCGATACCACAATCAAAACAAACAGAATTTTTACCTTTGATATTATGCTGTGCAAAATTTCCCGAACTTGCAACCTGTGCAGAATATCCCGAACTTGCAACCTGTGCAAAATTTCCCGAACTTGCAACCTGTGCAGAATATCCCGAACTTGCAACCTGTGCAAAATTTCCCGAACTTGCAACCTGTGCAGAATATCCCGAACTTGCAACCTTTGCAGAATATCCCGAACTTGCAACCTTTGCAAAATTTCCCGAACTTGCAACCTGTGCAGAATATCCCGAACTTGCAACCTTTGCATAATATCCCGAACTTGCAACCTTTGCATAATCTCCCGAACTTGCCATAACCTTATCATCTTTTTTTTCGTCCACTTCTTTTTCTATCGCCTTATAAAAATCTTCGGTAAATTCTTTAAATGATATTTTGTTACCGTTTTTAAAATATTGACAGCCACCAAGTCCGTCCGTGCAATTCCATTCATCTATTAGTTTTAATAACTCTTGTTCAGGTGTTTCTTGTCCATCAGTATAAATTATTTTGTATTTGTTCATATTTTCTCCTTTAATTAAATTGCATTAATAAACGAATATTGACAATCTATACATTGCATAACAACCTCCTTTTAATTTAAAATATCATATCCTTTGTTTTGTGCTACTCGTTTCAAATAATCGAATTTTTTTATTACATCCGTAAAAATTCTATAATATCCATCTTTGCAATCTACTTTATGGCAACTTTCAACATCTTCTTGCATCGTTACACTATCAACAATATGACCACTACCACATACACAATTTATTGCATATTCTGCACTCGGTATATATTTTCCATTTTTATCAAACTTGATTCCTACTACTATACCTTTGCCCTTACAATATGGACATTTTGTTTGTCTATAACTCAATCTTGGCTTTTGCAGATTAATTTGCGAATTTATAACATTGCATATTTCTAATGCTTCCAATTTAACATCTTCCCTGATTATTTGTTTTTCTGCATTGTGTAAATCAATTGTAGTTGGCTTTATATTGCTTATTTCCCTTACATACATCGGCAAATAAGATTCATTAAATTTTTTACCTTTTGCATAAAATATATTGCATAAGAATTGTTTAATTTCTTTCGTTGTTGCAACCATTAAAACCTCCTTTGCTTAATTCATCTTTCGCAAGTTCTTCCTGAACTCTTCTTTCCTGCTCTTCTTCTTTTTTTCGTTCTTCCTGTGCTTTTAATTGCTCTGCGGTGTATTGCGGTAGTATTTCATTCCATTGCGAAAATAGTTTGCCTACCGTAAAACTGATGATTCCGTTTGTTTTAGCAAACCAAAAGACACGATTTTTACAACCAACTTCTAACCATTCAATTTTTTGAATAATCTCTTCTTCTTTATAATCTTTGAGCAATTTCGCAAGATTAACAAAATCACTACTTTTAGATTTATATTTAAACCCTGTAAGTGCTTTGTATCTGTTTGCAAAATAATCAAATATTCTTTGTTGTGGAGTTTTTTTAGGAACAATAGCAACCGGTTGTTTTGGTTGCCCTATTTGTTTATCATTAACATTATCATTTTCATTAACATTAACATTTTCTTTTACATTTACATTTTCATTAGGTTTCGTTTCGGTTTCGCTTTGGTTTTGGTTTGGTTTTTTGTTTTCATAACCATTGTTCTTTTTTGTATTTTTTTTCTTTGTTTTTTCTTCTTTTTTAGGACGACCACCACCACAACCATTTATATATCTTTTATTGTTTGCAATTATTTGTGGCTTTACCAAAATAAATACTGCTTTTTCTATTCCGTTTAAATCAGTTGGTTCTACACCATTTAATGCAAAATTTGTAATTGCCTGATAAACTTTAAGTTGGTTTTCATTTGGTATTTCTTTTATTGCATTATAAAAACTCGCATAAAAGATAAAACTTTCCCTTTCCATTATTTTTTCTCCTAAACAGAAAGATGGTGGAGTTGCTAATAGACATTTTTTTGAAATGTTCTCTCCACCATCTAAAACACACAATCTCTTGTGTGCATATTATTAATTTGTTGTTTATGATTTAATTCGTCTATTAGCATATTATGATTCTAACATATAAAGAACAAAATGTCAACAACTTTTTTGCTTTTTTATTTTTTCTAATTCTGCTTCCCAATAGTTTGCTATCATTTGCCATTGGCTTTCAGGTATTTTGCATATTTCGTTTTTCTTTTTGGCAAAATAATCTAATACTTCTGCTCCATATTTATTTATTAAATATTTGGTGTATCTTGGGTCAAGCCCTTCCCAATATTGTTTACCATTACATTCTCTGCATTGAGCATTGACATTTTTCTCGTCTAATAACAAAGATGCTTTTGTTCGTGAAATATAATGACCTGCCTGAAGCAACATCTTTGCACCTTCTTCGTTAGGGTCAATATGCTTACCACAAACGACACAAGTCCAATTATCACGATACCGGATATACATTTGGAAAGCATCTACTGCTCTTTTTTTCCAATCTATCTTTTTATCTTTGGAATATTTCTTTTTACATTTGGATGGTCTTATGCCAATTCCTGTTTTACCGATAACCACCTCAAAGCCCTTTTTACAACAATTTTTTACTCGTTTATCAAATTGAGTGCATCCTTTACAGAATCTCATTATTTATCCTCCTATTTCTTGATTCCTTTGTAAACATACTTTGCGAATCTTACTGTGCCATAAACAGTTTCCTTCTCTTGCATTTGTGTTTCAATTTTGTAATTATCTCGCAAAACAAATATTATTGCACTCAATCTCATAGTATGATATTTCTCGTATGCTTCGGCATTTGTCTTTGATTGCACATAACAAATCTATATTATTCATTGCCTACCTCCAAAATTAAAACAATTTTAATTGTTTGTTATAATCTTCTAATCTTCTTACCGATGCTTCATAATATTGCTTATCTTTTTCAATGCAAATAAAATTTCTTTTTAATTCACTACAAGCAATCGCAGTCGTGCCACTACCTGAAAAACAATCTAAAACTAAATCGTTTTCGTTGGAATAATCTTGTAATATCATTTCAAAAAGACCTACAGGTTTTTGTGTAGGGTGAAATCGATTTTTGTTTTCTTCTTTGTTATCGTTTATAAATCCCTGTTGCACAAATGTTATTTTTTTTGTTACTTTAGAAAAGGAAGTCCATATTAACTCTCCTTCACTAAAATTATTTTTTAATTTATAACTGCCAATTTTATCCCAAAAAATCCAAGCTTTTGTCGGTTGAAGATATTGTGTAAAATAATTACCCCCAAATATTATTTGATTTTTGCTCACTCTAAATATTTCATCAAAAATTTTTCTTGACGGAATTTCTGTATCCCAATTTTTTTTATCTAATATTTTAGGTTTTACTCCGAATCCATACCCCCCCCCATCACAATTTATTCCATAAGGCGGGTCAGTCAATACCAAATCAATACACTTATCAGGCAACTGTTTTAATATATCCATACAATCTGCATTGATTATCTTGTTCTCTATTTCTTTAATTTCCACTACTCTCCACCTCCAACATTGCTATTTCTTCAGGTGTCATTGTTTCAATTCCTAAACTCTTGCACTCCTGAATTATTCCCTCGATAAACTTATTCATTTCCTTACTATCATATTCGCTACTGCCTTTGATGACATAATAATGTTTAAAATTTCCGTCTTTACTCAATCCCATTTCTTTGTAGTATTTGAAATATTTAGATATATCAATAGATGCTTTGACGGAAAAAATAAGTTTTTTGCCTTCGGAATCAACTGCTATCGTGCCATAATCTTTAAGCATCTCAACATAAACTTCTTCTTTTGGTTTGTCCATTTTCTCTGCTATCTTCTCAATAAGCACCCAACAATAAGCATTGGCAGATAATGACCTTTTGACACGATATCTTTTTATTTCTATGTTGCATAACGATTGACCTTCTTTTAATCTTGAAATGTCGTTTATTCCTTCGCTTCCTTCAACATCCATTGTTATTCTAAATCTGTTGTTTTTTAGTTCTAATATGTCAAATATTCTGCCTTTCATTAACATCTCCTTTTCTTAAATGCTTGTATAAAAATCATCATAAATTTTTAGAATTTCCCAATTATCTTTGTATTTGTCATACATACTTTCTTTTTGTCCTACTGATAATTGTGTTTTTCCATACATAATTTTTGAAGGTATAATGTAAACTTTATCTATTTCATATAAATCATTTACACAATAACAAACAAAAATATCGCAAGTAGGATTCTTTTTTTCTAAATTGAAAGTATAAAAACTGCCTGTTTTTAAACAACTATATAATCTTCCAGCTTTAACATCTATTTTTATATGTTTGTTAACAGACAAATCATAAGGAAATCTTGTTGACATTTTTTCAACTTCATATCCTATACTTTTTAAATATTCAAAACATTTTTCTTCATATTTTTGTCCGAAGAAAGTTTCGCATCTTCCAATAGGCAATTTTATTTTTTCTGCCCAATAACGAATTCCACCTTTTCGGCAAATAGCATTAGACAAACTATGATTTCCTATTAGATTATTAAGTTTTTTGACTGACGGAAAAACATTAAGATTAAATTTTGCAACAATAACATTTAACTCTTTTTCTATTAAAGCTTCGTTCCATTTTATTCCGTGTGTATATGACATTTTCTTCTCCTATTAAAAGGGTAAAATATCTCCCTCATCATCTTCTTGAACAGGTGGCTCTTCTTTAATTTCTTTTTTGGCTACATCTTTTGCCACATCTTTATCGTCTTCTTTCGATGCCATATAGTCCAAAGTAAAAACCTCAAACATCGGTAAAGTTCTTTTTTCTCCATTTTGTGTTGTGTAGTTTATTGTTGTAAATTTACCGTTAATTATAATCCTTTTGCCTTTGGTTAATCCCTGATATTCTTTGCCATAAACAACACAATTTGCGAAATATACTCTCTTGGTATATTCTTCACTTCCTGCCTTCTTGTAATCATCGTTAATAGCCAAAGAAAAATATTGTTTTATTTTTCCGTTTTCCATCTTCTTACTTTCGGCATCTCTTACTAATCTTCCGATAAATTTAACTTCGTTTAATTTCATATTGTTATCTCCTATTTAATTCTTATACTTGAACTAACTTTACTTACTTTCTTGCATTTATCCCATACTTCAGGATATTCTTCTTTTAACTTTTTCGAATCTACACTTTCTCTTGTTGTCGGTGCAACATAACTTATAACCCTTTGCCCTAACCTGATTTGGCTCAATCCCCTTTGTTCCATTTCGGTCTTGATTTTTTCTTTTGTTCCTTTGATTTTTTCTTCCAACATCTGTATTGTGTCCAATGTTGCATTAAATTCTTCTATGGCTGTCGGATTCAATGTTTTTAGCGAAAAATCTTCTGCTTTGTTATAATCATCCCTGTTTTCGTAATATGCCTTTAAAATCGCAATTATTTCGTCTTTGGACAATATCTCTATTGGAATATATTCTGCTTTCTCATCGTGCAACCACAATATACTTCCTTTCGTTACTTTCAAGCCGAATTTGTCAATTAATGCCCAAGCATATAACGATAATTGTATTTGCCATTTTTTTATTTGTTTCGTGCTACCTGTTTTTACATCCGAAATTTCTTCGTCTTTAACCGAAAACAAATCCAATGTTCCTGCATATTCCATTCCGTTGATATCATTGTATATTATCTGTTCCGAATAAGACCATTCGATATTATGTTCTTTGGTTAAACGGATAAAATTATCAACTTCTATCATTGGAAACGATGGCTTTTCTCCAAGTAACACCAACTTATTAATTGCATTGTGTATCAATGTTCCTTTATCTCTTGCTCTTCGCATATATATCGTTTCTTGAGAAAACGGATTTCCCATAACTCTATTAACGATATATGTTGAAGACGGAATAATATTGCCATTCTTTGTGTAAGTATGCGAAACAGAATCAAACTCAACATCTAAATTCGAAAGAATTTCGCCGAAATTAACCATTTTGCACCTCTTTTTTATTTTTATTGTTTGCTTTCATCTTCAAACTTATTGCCTTTTGTCCCTGTTCTTCAGTCAATTCTTCAATTTTGTCAACTTTATAATATGCACATAAACCTTTTTCGTCAATATTCAGTTTCTTGATTTGCTCGATTGTTTCTGCCTTTATCATTTTGCTTTCTTCGTTTTCTTCATTTTCTCCGTTATCTCCTTCAGGCACATCCTCTCCGTTATAAAGATACAAACCAAAACCAAACATTGCCAAATTTTTTACCAAACATCTCATAATGGTCTTATTGATATCAAACATTGATGCAGGTTGCACAGTTCTCTCGAATCCTTTCTTGGTAACATATTTATATGATTCACTCTTCATTGCTTTATTATTGCCATCCATAACAGGCAACCACATATCGTGTGTTGTTTCTCCGACTGTAACCGAAGTAAATACCATATATCCTGTTTTCTCGTCATAAACATAAGGTAAATTGTTAAACATTTTAACTTCGTATCTTACATTCGGACATCTTTTTTTAAATTCTGCCCAAGCCCACGACCAAGACAAATATGTTAATTTTGTTTGACCGTTATCTCTTTTATCTGTCTTTTCGTTGATGTTTACTTGATACAAATCTTCAAAGTTTACTTCTTTTTTTTCTGACATAATTCTTCTCCTTTTCTATTTATTTGGACAACAAAAATCTCTTTTACTTCCTTTTCTGCCTTTTTTACCTGAAACATCTGCTTTTTCGTTCCTGAACTTTTTTACCTTATTTCCTTTCTTGATTCTTGCCACTTGTTTCAATGTAAACTTACCAAATTCCATTTTTTCCTCCTTTTTATTTATTGACAACTTTCACTTGCTAACCTGTCCTGCATTGCATCGTAAAATTCATCTGCTTTTGTCATTCCATCATCTTCTTGTATTCCTTCCCCCTCGCATATCGGACAAACAACATAGCCAAATTTAATAAAATCTCTTTTTTCTTGCTGTGATAACATCTTATATTCTTCTTCGTATTCGAATTTAAGCCAAGACAATTTATCTTTTGCCGACATTTTGTCAAAATCGTCATACCAATATTCAATATATCCTTTCTTGCATCTGCACATATTATGCCTCCATAAAAAAGGTTTCGTTATATTCTTCATCCGACATATTCTCGATACAATCACAAGCCGATAAATAATACATTTCGGCTTTAACTCTTTCCTCGTTATAGAATTTGTTCATTGCCTGATTTGTTGTCGTTGGTGTTTTATTGTCGTATATATGCACTATTCTTTTAAGCCCAACAATAAACAAAACCGACACTGCCATTGTGATGCAAAAGCAAAACAACAAAAACAACAAAATCTTAATTTTATCTTTTGTTATGTTTCTCATTTTTTTCATTTTTCCACTTCTTATTTTTTTTATTTTTTTAAATTTGTTATTTTATCTTCGATACACCAAATTCTGTCTTGGATTCGTCTGCTTTTTCTCCAATAATTTAACCCTTTGTCGAAATCTTCAAGATTCGCAAAACCTTTGTCGATTCTTTGCGAAATTTGGTCTTGCCACTTGTCAAATGTGGCTTTTCTTTTTTCAAGAATGTTTTTTGTTTTGGTCAGTTTTTCGATTAGTTTTTCTTTTTTGGTTAGTTTCTTTTCCATTTTCTTCTCCTTTTCAATTAATTTGTATTGTATAAAAGAGCAGAGTAGTTTTACCTACCCTGCCCTAAAAGAGATACAATAAAGAGAAATGGGTGATGAAGCCCTTTAGAACTTTAGTATCTCGAATATTTAATGTTATTATTTTTTTCATCATTTTTCCTCTTTCTTGAATTATATACTTTTTTATTTTTTTTGTCAACAACTTTTTTTGTCGTCTATGTTTTTTCTTTTTTTTGCTTTAAATCTTTTTTGTGCCTCTGCATTTTTTTCCATCTTTTCTATTGCATAATTTAGCACTTCTCTTAACGATTTCAGGTCTTTTAATTTTAATCTCATTTTTCCTCCATTATTCCTTTAATTATCATCCAAGAATGTTGTATGTCTATTTCCATAGCCAAAGAGAAAAATCTAATTCTATTATGTGTTATTTGACATATCTCATATTTGCCTCTTCTAATAGACAAAAATTCTTCATTGTTATCCAAATAGTGTTTTAGTATTACATATATTCCATTTTTTCTTTTAGGTAAGTTCAATGCTATTTTTTTTAGGTCTTCCCAATTTTCAGGCACTTGCTCTACTCTGCTATGCTCTGTATAGCACTTTGCACAATCGTCTTTTTTGCAAATATCTTTTTCGCAAGGCAAAGTTTCTATTGTTGTTATCTTTTTCATTTCTGCTCCTATACTAATTCAAATTCAATATCAAAAACTTTTCCGGTATACTTTAAATCCGTATCTTTACCGTCAACGACAGATATTTTCTTTACTACTGCCAAGATTCTTTTACCTGAATAATCATTATTTGAAGGATATCCTAAACAAAACAAACAAGTAAAAGATGTTTTTTGTGAGAATTTATCGTGCCAATCGATATTATTAACATATTTTCTTAATCTTGTTAGCCAATAATAACCAACTTCTCTATATTCGTGTGTCTTTTTTCCTGCTTTTATTTTATCAAACCACTTCTTTTTTAAGTGAAATATTAACATTTATCCTCCTTTTGCGAGGTCAGGACTCGCTTTAAATTGTTCTGTGCCTTACTACAGAAATTTCGGCAACTTGCCTTATTGCAGTTTATTTTCGGCTATATGCTCTTATAAATTATTACAATTAATCTATTTTTTTAAATAAAAGTTATATAAATTTGAGCTTTAAAGTTTAACTCTAACTCTTTGTATAGTGCAAATCCCTGACACACTCGCACTATTTACTTTTCGGATATTACTGTTATATTACAATAATCGGCTATCATTCTCTCTATCTGCATCCCCCTGCTTTCGTTTGGATTGTCCAACATTACCATAATATCTGCTTTGGCTAACATATTTATGGATGCGATTAAACAATCAGAATTGCACTTTTTTTGCAAATATTCCTTTGTTTCAATGGGAGATAGCACCTTATACCCTTTTGCCTCGTATTTTGCCTTTGCATCTTCGAATTTAACTTTATGATTCTTATCTTTCGTTATTGCTCCTGATAGATATACTTTCATTTACTTTGCTCCCTTTTTGCCCAAAATTTCAAAATCTGTTTTGAAAATTAAATTGCAATGAATTAATTGTTTATCATTACACCCTATAACCGAAGAATTTTGCCTACAATATTTCCGACACTTGCTTTATAATTGCTCCCTGCTAAAACTTACTATTATCTTGTCAACCATTTTTTATTCCCTTATTCTTTTGGCAATAAAGCCATATCAAAATAGAATCCGTCTTTGCCTTTTATTGTTATCTTGTATATTCCTTTAATTGATTTTTTGAATTTTTCCCACATTTTCTTTTCCTTTATTCCCAATAATTTGCAATTTCTGTTTCAATATGTTCTTTTGACAACATATTGTGATAAGATTGCTCATTGTAGATATAATTAACTGCATCTTCTAATTTTGGATAATAACTTTTAAGGTCATCTATTTTGAAAATTTGCCAAGAATTTAAATCCCACAAATCAAAGCATTGAACAATAGCATCGGTTATTGTTAATTGTTGCAAATATTTGTAAGTTTGCGACAAATCATTATCTCTTTCATAACTATCGTATATCATATTTTGCTCGTCTTTATAATCTCTAATTACATAAATTTCTGCTTTTCTTTGGTGTGGATGCTCTAACACAATGTAGTTGTATTTTGCCTGTTCCATAAATTCGTGCCATTTTTTCTCAATATCGTCTTCCAAATCTCTGCGAACATAATCAACATAAGTTTCAATATATTCTTCTACCATATACTTCTCTATTTCTTCATAATTTTTAAATTTGTTCATTTTACTTCCTCCTTTTCAATTATTTTTCTTTCTGATAATGTTATACCATAATTATTTTATTTTGTCAAGAGTTTTTTTTTCTGTCGTCTATAAATTTAATATTCTTGTTGTTGTAAATAATGTTATTTGTTAATTATTTGTTTTGATATTTTCTCTTTCCATAGATTAGATAAAGTTGTTATATGATTATATCAACCGATTGTTCCATTTGTATTAAATCACTTAACATTAACATATCTCTATATCCACCTTACCTTTTAGATTTGGTGCAACTTCTTTGAGGTTATAGTCAATGTGAGTTCTTTAATTTTGACTATACATTTCACATTTTGTAGGATTTGCAAATAACCTTTGAGTGATGAACTTTCGGTTGCAGACTAATCACATCTGCTTGTCAATTTGTAATCGCAATTACAAAACATAAAACTTTTGCAGATTCTTGTTGCTATCATTCGGCTTTTGGTTTTTGATTTGAAAAAAGACACTAAAAACGGTTAAACAAAAAAAGGCACTTTACCGTATTCCTGTTCCATCCATTTCTTATATACACTATACAAAATATAATAATGGCAGGAACACGATAAAATGCCTTAATGTATAGTGTTTGTTTTTTTCAACAAGATAATAAACTGATGGAAGCAATTTACTATCTCAACTACATTATGAATAATACATTATATTTTTTATTTTGTCAATAGTTTTTTAACAAATATCTATCTTAATATATTTGGCAGTTTCCAATCTTTTAACAAAAGCATTGTAGGTCTTTCGGCTCTGCAAAACTCTTCCGTTTTCCGATTTGATTCCAATAGCAACACAACCCAACACATCTTTGGCAGTATTTGCAACATCAAATCTTATTCCTTCAAAATAAGGAACATTCATTATTTGTGGCATATTCTTTTTGTGTCGTGCAGAATAAGTTATCTTGACATCGTAAACACCATAAGGGATGCAAGTTTCTCCGTAAACCTTTTTTCCTTTTAAATCTTGTCCACGATATTTATCTTCAATCGTATCACAGAAATAGACACCGTCAATGAATAGTAAGCCCATTGTATAATCTTCGGCAAATAAATATCTTTGTAATATTAGTTTCATTTCTGCTCCTTTAAAGGACACTTTTCAAACTTTGTTCTTCCGTTCCTATATTCTTCAACCGACATAAAATCTTTTATAACACCACATAAGATAGCACCATTTGTTACAACTCTATAATCGCACTCTCTACAGTTTTCCGGCAACTTATTCATATTAGTTTTTATTATTATCGTCATTTTCTATCCAATGGCACATACTAAGCAATATAACTCTGTCTATATCGCAACAATAGTATGAGCAATATTCATATCCGTTATTGTTCTGCACGAAGTAAGGACAATTAACACACTTAATCATTTGCTTATCTCTGTGGCTACTTTTTCAAGCCACTCTTTCATCTGTTCTCCAAATTGCTTTTCTAACCTTTCTAATTGTTCTTTTGTCATATTTCAATTTTTCCCTATTTTTTGAAATAAGGATTTTCTTATTTCATTTTTTGCCATTATTTTGAAATAACGACACCTACCAAAAGACCTGCCACCAAAGCACCGATAATGCTATATCTGTATATTGATTCTCTGCTTTCGTATCTGCTTAATAATTCCTTTGAGTTCTGTTGTTGCTTTTTCATTGTTAGATATTGTTCCAAATAATTCTTTTCTAATATTTGAAATTCTTTCTTCTGACTCTCTAATAAGAGCTTCATATCGTTGTTGTTGCTCTGCAAGTTGTTGATTTGCACGATTAATTCGTTCAGTTGCTTGTCGGTTAGATAGTATGTATCCGAAGCCGAACATACCTGCCGACCACAAAAGAAAAATAATAATAGAAATAATAATATTCTTAACTTCACTCACTTATGCTCCTGACAACCTCTTTCGTAGAATCTAACTTCTTTATTATATTTACTGCACCAACAATAATATCCGTTGCCACTATACTTGATTATTGAGTTCATACAATTTACACAATAATTCATTTCTTCCCTTTAATTAATTTGTTTACATCTGCTTTTATTTCAATTTCCTTTGTCGTTGTATTTGTTTCCGTCTTTTGAAACTTAAAAGCCGAATTGTTATCAAAGCAACTAAAACCTACTGCACTTGCACTAAAAGTTAAAAATGCTATTATGTATTGAATATCGGTCTTTATAAAGCCCATAATTACTGCCACTATAAAAGATATTACACCAAGAACAATCTTGCTATTAATATGTCCTGATGTATCGGAAATCATATCAATAATATAGTTTTTAATTCTTTTCATTTATATCCTCACAAACAAAGAAATGCTGGATTTTTCTGTTGTTTATATAAAATTACTCCAACAGCACTTGGTTTAATTGTTTTTCTTGGATTAGCATTAGTATTATACTTTGGATTTTTAATTACTAAAAATAAACAAAAACACCAAACAAAAATTAATATCGCAGATATAATAATTGGTAAATATTTTGTAATATATTTAATCATAATCTACTCCTGTTATCTTTGAATATATCCATTTTCTAAATTCGTCAATATATGGCTTTATGATAGGACTGAAGAAATAGAATATCAACGAAAGCCCTATAATTGCCCATAATGTAGCAAAAGTTTTCTCAATGAATATAAACATCCAAAAACCTAAAAAGCCCACTAAAACAAATTCTAATGCCTTGTAAAGTAAATCGTAAATTAATTTCTTAAACATTTCCCCTCCCTATTTTTAGTGATATCAGGAACATCTTGAAAACGAATTTGCCAAGCTAAACTAAATGTTCCGAGTTGTAAGTTTTTGCTTTCTTAATGTAATTTGTTGTTTTGAGATATATCGCAATATATCTTTCGGAATTATTATCGCAACAAATAATAATATTTTTCTCTTTGGCAGAGCCGATAGGAAGCCCTGCAACAGTTATACTTTTTTTCGGTGTTTTTGAGCATCAACAAACTTGTAAAAAAATCTGCTATGTTCAAATAAAAGAGCAATACTGCTATATGTTAATCCTATCACTTAACATCTTTTAATATCTGTTTAATATCTGCTCTCGTTTCGTAGGTCGCATTTAAAATAAGTTGTTGTTGAGTTTTGAAAACTATTATCTCTTTTTCCAAAACGGCAACTCTGTCTTTTAATTCTTTAACCTGAGCAGGAAGTTCATAAACTTGAAAACAGAAATACAATACTGTCAAGACAAATATAATGTTCGGTATCGTGAAAAATTGCTTTATGCTATTCTTCATTGGCTTCTACCTTTTTTAATTTCTGTCTTAACTGATAAATATTACTTTCTATCTCCGTCAACTTCTGTGTCGCAAAGTTATCTCCCAATATACCTTCCCTAATGCTTCTTGCAGTTATCTTGTTTTCTTCTGCAACAATTTCGGCTTGAATTACTGCATTGTGTTCTTCTGTCGTTAGTGCTACGATATCATAATCAACAACTATAACATCTACTTGTTCGGTATATCTTTCAACTAACTTTTCTTCTTCTCTATTATATGTAGGTTTTTCTGCATAATCTATTGGCTTATAACCTAACTCTTTCAACTTTTCTTCCGTTGGATTTGTTATCGTTGTATTTCCTTCTTTTATTATTCTTCCCGCAACTACTAATCTTCCGTCTATAAGTTTTCCTAACATATTTTTATTCTCCTATTATGTAGTTATATTTTACATTGTCAATTATATGGTATGTATCTTTGATATATAAACTTGCAAATGTTGCAGGATGTTGGTTTGTAGTATATCTTCTTCGCCCTACCCAGACAGGATTTTGTCCTGACAATTCAAAAGGCACAATATCTTTTGTAGCAACAAGTGTCATATTATCTTTTGTTGTGCCAATATACATCATCATCTTATTATTAGAAATAACACATTTAAGATAATAAATTTGATTTACTTGCATAGATGTATATTGTATGTTGTTGTTCGAAGAAACAAACCATCTTATCCTGTTTGCATTCTCAGGTATCCATAAACCACTTGCAGTTATTGCTTCATCAAAATAAAAACAAAACAAAGTCATTTGTTGAGATATATCACTTACAGAAAATTTGGTAAAAAATTCAAAATTTTGTATGGCTTTGTCAGATGGAAAATTGTTTGCAGAAATCAAATAATCGTTTACGGTAAAATTACTAACCACACCGTCAACAATAGTAGGATTTCCAACTTTATTAATTATGAAATTTTCTTCTTTAATTTTCTTTCTCATCATCAACTCGTGAAACATACTCATAGTCGCACCCCCTTATGAAGCACTACCAAAATTGTCTATCTCTGCAAATCCGTTACGAATTGCGATACAATATACTGTGTTCGGCTCTAATGTCGGTTGCTCGTTTCCACCACCCCACCTAACACCGCTATTGTCGGTTTCTTGAGATTCGAAGGCAAATCTATATCTCCACTTGCAACAACTTCTTCAACACCTTTCCACCAAAAATCGCCATTAGATTTAATTGAGCAATCTTCCATATCAATATAACTTCCCCATTCGTTACCGGTATCGTTAATATCTACATATCCTATAATCCACTCTCTGCCTGAAGAAAATTTTGTGCTATCCGAAATTGTTATTACTGTTGTATAACTCGTTTCATTTTTTTCTTTAATTGATAAAGTGTAAGCAGTTCCGTCAAAAGCAAATTTAAAATAATAATCGGCATTTTCGGTAAATGTATAACTTCCTCTTTCAATTATAAGCCAATCTAAACTTTCGCCTCCCTCGAAATTAAGTTGCAGAACAACTTCTCCATTTTCTATTCCTATCTTTGATGCCCAACCGCCACTTTCGCCGAATAAACATTGTTTTGTTTTTGTCTTATAATTGCATAAAAAAACACATTCAAAACTATTTGCTGTTTTAATCATTGCTCCGAAATCTTTAATTTCATTAGATAATGCAATTATATCTCCATCAACTTTGTTGCCTATTTGCAAATATTTATCGTTTGCAAAACCACTATATTTTGTGCCTTCTCTCGTTAAAGTTCCATTTTCAACAACATTTAATATTTTTATTTTGCCCGTTGTTCCACCGCCACCATTTCCACCGTTGCCGATTCCTTTTTTTAATTTTATGCTCATTTTCGCACCTCCTACAAAGTTCCTAAATTAATCGTAGTTGAAACATATTTCGCTCTTACCCAAAAATCTATTCCTGCTTCTTTCTTCAATTCTGCACTATCATAAGGTTTTATGATAAAGCCCTCTCTATCATCTGTAGGTTTACTTGCTCCTTCGCATAATTGCAATTCTTCGTTTGCAATGTTTTGTAATTCATATCTACTATCCGTTTCAGGTGTAAAGCCTGTTATTACATCGTCTAATTTTTGCCACTCGTTTGTTACTTTGCCTCTTCCTATTTGTGCCATTTTATTCTTCCTCCTATGCTAATGCTTTAAATCCCTCTATTTTCCAAGAAACAGATTTACATCTGTCATCCGAGCCGACTCTTAATAGTTGTATGTTCATTCCTGTCGTGGTTTTTTGCCTTATACCACCACCGAAATTTACTGCTCCTGATTTAGCTTCTCTTTCGCAAGTATAATGTTCATCGTAAGTTGTATCTTCCATTTCTATTGCAAAAACAACATCAAAATTTGTTGAATATTGTGTGTCATTAAACACTTGTATTCCATATTGTTCTATCCAACCATTGCTCCACAATCTATATCTTACACCTGTTATTATTTCTTCTTTTATTACTGCTCTTGGAGAGAAGTATAACCAATCGTAAGACAATCCTAAATCTACCCATTGATAACTACTATTTTGTTTATAAAATGTTATATTGTCATAAGTAAATACATCTGCTCTGACCATCTCATAAAGGTTGTTTCCCATATTTTCCCAAGTATAACTTCCACCGAGAACCCGACCTCCAATATAAAACGAGTTTTCGGAAGTAACAAAACACATTTTTCCATATGTTTCTGCACTTGGAGTCGGTAAATCGTTTTGTGTTGCTACTATTCTATACATCTGTTCAATCTTTCTTGCGAAATAAATATTTCCTGTGTTGCCTAAAATATCTTCAACAGGCTCATTTGGAGAATTTTTCAATGCCTTAATATCATAATGATTTAATCCTTTAGAAAACTTTAATATTGCACCTTTTGGATATCCGCCGATTGCAGTTGATATTTCGCTATCATAACTATATACACCACCATTTTGTAGAAATACCTGATTTTTACTCAATATATTTAGCACTTTATTCATATCTTGTCTTTTTGGTGGTATTCCTCCATCGCTTTGTGGTGTTGAAGTTGCAATAGGGAAACCATCTGCATAACTTAAAGCATTACTGCCTATTTCTGTTGTGTCAGGTATTCTTGTTGTTTTATCGCCTGTTGCACATATTTCTTTTATAACTTCTTTAGTTAAATTATCTGCCATTTTTTATCTCCTTAATTTAAAAATATGCCACCATTTATTGTTTCAGGTGTATCTTCTTCATCTGCAAAACCACCACGATTTGCTCCTGCACCTTCAAAACCAAAATATCCGTTATAAGTTACTACAACATTGATTCCTACACCTGCAGGTCTTGGCAAAAAATCATAATAGTTTAATAATTGTGTTATTTCTTCTTGCAACATTCCCATATCTTTCGTTATCATATATGTCATTGTCATATCGTGATTATCCCTAACAAAAACTTCTTCATTGTTTTCTAAATTAAAAATTACTCGTAAATATCTGTTTATTTCCGGAACACTAACATTTTGCATATTTAATTTTAAAATTTGACCTTTCAACAAAAATCTATATTGTTCTGTTGTGAGATAATGAGTTTGTCCACCAACAAAAACTACTTGTCTTTCTAACCCTAACAATATACCCCAAATAGTTAATCCGAACTCATTAGCAGTATCTATATTAAATATGTTCCAAAAGAAATCTTTTATAAAATTTGTAATATTTACTTTATACCAATTTTCTTTTTGTATAATTAAAGATTTTAGTTTACTTGCTTTATCAAACTGCCATATAATGCACTTTTGCAAATCTATCTTAAATTTCTCAAACATTTTTTCTCCTATTCACCAAAAGAAATATTGTTTGCATCTATTGTTGCTTTTTGGTTTGCATTTATTTCTATTGTGGCTGTAGAAAAAGTATTATCTTCTACTGTGGTTATTTCCACTTGACTAATATATATATCAGGAACTTCAATCGTTATTGCAGAAGCAATTTCAAAAGCACTAACTTCCGTTCCTATTTTTAGTCCATCAACTTGACCATATACTCCACCTGCATAATTGATTATTGCTTGTTTTACTTTTGCTTTTATTTCGTCTGTTGCTTGTCCTGATTTTAAAGTTACTTTTACTTTGATTGCTATTTGTTCAGGTCTTGCAAATGTTACTGTTGTCCCTTCTGTTTGAACTGAAACAAGATATCCTTCTTCAGTATTACCACTATCTGCACCAAAGGCACTACCACCTGATTTTGCTTTGAATATTGCTTTTGCTATATCATTATCGTTTCCACCATCTACACAAATATATATTGAATGTGGCTTTGTTATTGTTATCCCTTCTTTCGTTACTGATGAATTTGTGTCATTTTCCAAAACTAAACAATCATCAACATTTTCTACTAACAATATTGCATTTTCTATATTTGCTCTCTGCCCTTCTCCACTATATCTTGTTATTGTTAGTTTTTTTCTTGCTTGATTATCACTTTCTCCGTCTTTACCTACAACTCCTGCACTTGCATTAGTTATACTTTCCCAACCTAATATCGCAGTAACTATTTGTGTCAATGAATTTGCAGGACACTCAACTGCACCTTTAACCATACATACAAAAATGCCTTCGCCTGTTCCGTTCTCATCTAATGTTACTGAATTTTCCAAATAATAAATGTTTCCATTCGTATCTTTGGCTTGTGCATTTGCTAATATTTCTGTTCCTGATTGTCCTGTAAGTTGGCAAACTACTTTCGTTGCTGTTGCCCCTTCTCTCTCTGCTCCGAAGAATTTGAGTATTACATCCAACCATATTCCAAATGCTTGGTCTTTATTAAACATATTAGCAAGTAAAGCCATATTCTCTATAACTCTTTTTCTTGCTATCGTTTCTGTTTCTATTAATCTACCCTGTGGTGTTGAAGGTGTTACATCCAAATCTTGTCCAAGAGCATTTTTAAACTCTTGTTCAACTTCGGATTGAATTTGTGTCGTATCAGGAATTATTATTCCTTTAGGTGTGTTATATTGATAATTGCTACCCATTGATTGCCTCCTGACCATATTCGGTATTAATAACAATTGTATATTTTAACAACTTTTTTTCTATATAAGTTTTAAATATTGGGATATCTAACACCTTCGGCACTTGCATTATACATTTTTTCACGAAACTTGTCCACAAATCTATATCAGGATGTGCATTAAATATCGTTTCAAAATATGGCACTCCAAAAGTTGTATCCAATACTATTTCTCCGTAATTTGTTCTCATTGCACAATTAACCGATGTTGTTACTGCTTCTATGTCTTTGCATAAAGCCAATTTCCCTTCTTTATCTATAAATATATCGTTGCTATTATCTAATGCTATTCCTGTCATATTTTGCTCCTTTACATTGTAGGTGGTCCTGAAGTATCACTTCCTGCCCTTACACCTAAATGTTTATGAGATTTCAAACTTATATTTGTGTCCGTCTTTACATCTGTCGCAGTTATTTCCCCATCTACAACAATGTTTCCTTTAACATTTATACCACTACTTGTTATCTCGAATTTAACACTTCCGTCTGTATTTTGTATTGATATATTTGAACTTCCACTATTACCGAATTTCATCGGTATGAAAATTCCGTCTGCCAAATCGTGTTTTCTTAATGTGTTTGGTTGAGTGTTCTTTTTCTCTTGCTTAAACAAACTTATATCTCTGTCGCAAAATATAACTATTCCAGTATCTCCTGCCTGTAAAGGTATTTTTACACTCAACCCTTTACCACCCAACTCAAGAACAGGAACATCAAATATTTGTGGCATATCCATAAACTTATTGTCAGTCAATACAACTTGAATCGATGGTTGGATATCTACTGTATTATTGCTTGAATTATACTTTATTACATTTGCAGGTAAACAAACATTTAATTTGAAAAATATGTTTTTCTTTAACGAATTAAGCAATACATCCAATTTGTCGGTTTGTTTGCCTAATATATTTAACGGTGTTTTGCTCATTTTATTATTCTCCTGCAAGTAAACATACTATACCAGTTTTCCCCACGAAAATCGCCAACATAACTAATTCCTATAACATTGTATTGTCCGTTTGCTTTCTTAATCATAACACTTTCCAAATCTATAACATCTCCAACCAATATTTCAGGTTTTAACAAAGTTGTTATATTTGCGATTGTTCCTGCTTTGGTTATTTCAGGCAAACCTATCATTCCATTGTTTTTGTCAATTTTATGATGTGTTCTGCTTTGTCCTTCTGCTTCACTAAAATTCTCATAATCTACAATTAATGTTTCGTTATCAATATATGCAACAGGCACACCATACATATCTCCTTCTTCTACACTATAATTTTGCGATATTACATTAAGAATATTCTCTACGGTATCAATAAGTGATATGTTTTGTGTTTTTCTTTGATAAAATCTTTTTCCATAAACATCGTTGTCTATTCTGCAAATTACACCATTTTTTACACCGATTTGTTTTGCAATAATTTCTGCAAGTTCCTTTATGTTAAAACTTCCTTTAACGGACACAGATTTCATTTCTTGTTGCCTCTCGTATCCGTTTAGCACAAGACAATCTATCCATATATCAGGTGGCATTGTAGGAACTGCACTCAATATGCTTCCGTCAATAATAAGTGCTTTTTTTGTATCTTCGTATCCTGCCTCTACCCTTATTTGTTTTCTTTCTTTCAATGCTTGTTCTTCACTACATATTGTAGTTAATGTTTCTGTCGTTGCTTTATCCAAACCACAAATAGAAACTTTTCCGTAACCGAAAAAAGATGTTCCAATATATTTTTGGAAATTGAATCTTACCGATATATTGTTCTCGAATGTTTTATGAAACTTTTCGTTTCCGTTTTCGTCATATTGAAATATTTCTACTTTTACACTTCGTTTAAGCATTGGCTTTAAATTCCTTTACTTCCTCATAGTTTAATAAATATAGTTTATTTGCATTATTGAAATTCTTATAATATGGATATTCGTTATCTGTCGTTGTAAATATTAAATCTCCAATTTGTTCTTGTATATACTTATAACCGATTAATAAAACATTCGGTGATACTTTTATACTACTCACAACATTACTTCCGTTATAATTCACACTCATCAAAGTCATCTTGTCAATAGTTTTCAATGTGATTTCTAATGTTCCGTTATCTACTGCAATGTTAAATTTTTGATTTGGTAAATTGTTATTTAATTCTATGTATCTCATCCGAACACCACCGAGTTTAAAGTTTGTGTTATTCCTGTCATTGTTCCTGTATCTATTGTATTTGCATCATTTTCATTTGCTGTTTGTTTTGTTGTATCTTGCAACACCAAAACTTCTCTTAATCTAACATCAAATGTCAATCTGCTTACATTTGTTGCATTTAGATTGCAAGGCATACTAACAATTTGCATATTCATATATCCACCGAACTTTGTTTCAACATACAACATTTGATTGTCATCTTTATATTTCTTTAACATATTAAGCTTGTCTTTGTAATCCGTTGATTGCAATGTTATTCTTACTGTTATTTCTGTCGGCATTTTAACTTTGTTATCTGCAACAACTTTCCCATCTTCTAACGGATGCTCGGTCAATTTAGATTGTTCTACAATATCGGCACTCATTATAAAGCCACTTCCGTCTATCTTACTTGCCAAGTTTGTCATTCCACCTAATCTGCCCAAACTCCCTTCAAGAATATTGGTTTTCTTTATTTGTTTTGTTGCCGAATTTTCTTCGTTTTCTTCTATAACATATATAGCAACATTTTTCTTGTTATTAATTATTCCTGCCACATTTAAGGCAAGATTAAAAACACTAACTCCACCAATTAAACTGTCTATATCCGTTTGAAAAGACATTATTTTGCTCCTGTTGCTTCTTTATAATTCGATATTACAATTTCTTTTGCTTTATCAAACTTATCACTTACTACACTTGCTACTTTTTCAACACTTTCGTTCTCGCCGATATTCATTACAATATCATTATATACATTTAACCCTTTACCTAAATGTTGTCCTGCTCCTGCATAAAGTCCTGCTCCTACTCCACCAAGCAAACCCATTGCTCCTTTATAATCTTTTCCGAAAATATTTTGGCTTAAATAATATATTCCACCTAAATATTTACTTTTGGCTGTTATTGCACTTTCTTGTAACCCTAATATTCTTCTCCACGACCATTGTGCAATATTCTTTACATCAAACATACTTTTTGCAACACCAAAAGCACCTGTTTCGGATTTCGTGGCACTTGCAATATATTTTTTTGGATTTCTTAAAAAATCGGTTAATTCTTTGATTACTGATGTTAATGGCTCTAATGCTATTCCGCCAAGAGTATGAGCCAATTTCTCTAATTGTATGTTGAATGCTATTAATTCTTCTTTTGCTTTTGTTGCTCTTGCTATGTCTTCGTTACTAAATATTGATTCTGCTCCGGAAAGTTGTTGTTTCACTTTTTCGTATCCCTGCAACAAAAACTCTGTCATTGGAGCATCCAAATTCAATTTCTCTGCCATATCAAGTTTTTTCTGCTTATCTCTAACACCTTCCATCCTTTTTGCTACATTCAACAAAAACTCTTCAGCACTCGCACCTCTCGGCAATGCACCATATCTTTCAATGTATTCCTGAAATGGCTCAATACCAAATCTTCTTGAATATAGTTTCCTGTTTATATCTCCAATAACTTTTCCTGCACTTTGTTCACTTCCACCAAACTTTCTTAAAACATTTCCCCATTTTTGTAAACTTTTTGTTGAAGTATTTGCAATCGTGGACAAATTCCTTAATGCAGTTCCCTGTTCGGCGAAATTTATTGCCAAACCTACTCCCTTATTTATCATCTTGTATATAGCATAGATTCCTACCAATCTTTTAGCATATGTCCAAAGCAAAGAATTTGTTTCTTTAAGATTTTTGTTTTGTGCTTTTTCTATTTTGTCCAAACTTGAAAGTTGCTTGAATGTAAGTTTGCCACCTTCAGTTGTTACTTTAATAACATATTCTTTTATTGTTTCTTTTGCCATTATCTTTTCCTTTTTCTTGCTTCGTCTTGCACTTGCTTTATTGCAAGATATTCGTTGTATTTTGGCACTATTATTGCTTCAAACATCAAATATAAATCTTCAAGAGTATATATTGTTTTGAGTTCGTGCAATGTTGCTACTTTTTCTGCAATAATCTGTCCGATAAGAGAGTCAATATTCCTGTAATTTTCTCGGTGGCAAGACTCTCCAACCTTTGCAAGAAAGTTAAGGTCTTGCCATCTTTGAAAAAACTTGTATTATAGTCAATCATCAATGCTTCTAATTCAACAACCGTTTCAAAACTTGGACAATGATTATCAATCAATGCTTCCGTTTCCAATCTTATTATTCTATCTTGTTCCTTTACTGCAACATAACTCATCAACTTCAATATCATTGCTTTTACTTTTTCTTCGTCTTTGTTGATGTTCAATAATTGCACCGGAACATATTGCAACATTATTGTTCTTGCCTGAAATGCAGGTATTTTACTTATAATAAATACCTTTGTAACATTTTTCACTTTGTCTGTTATTTCTACTTCCTTTGGCTCTAACAATTCTTTTTCCATTTTATACTCCTACTACTTATTTTTTTATATTATGTTTGCAAAATTAAATCTGTAAGATTTTGTTGCCAACTTTGCATCTTGTGTTATCGAATTTGCAGGAACACCTGTCATTATTGTTCCACCTGACAATGTAACGATTTTTCCGTCAGTATAAGCAACAACCATTTTTATATCGTCTTTTGTGGAAACTTTGTTTTTTGCGGACCTGTTCGAATTAAACAATATTTGCAAATTCTTGTCCGATTCCGAATTAGGTATTACAGACAATGTTACATTTATTAATGCAGGTTTTTGATAACTTGCAACATCTCCGTTTACTCCAACTTCCGTTTCGGCTATTTGCATTTCATCAAATACCAATGGGTCTGTATCCGTTGCAAATTCTTCAATAACTAAACCCTGTGGAAATGTCGGAACAGAAATTATTGTTATCTTACTTTTTGAGCCACTTATATCTATTTGTATTCCCATTTTCTATCCTCCTAAACCAATATATTATATCCTTCAACTTTCTTGATACTATCGCCTTTAGAATATACCAAAGTATATACGAATTTGTATTTAATTTGATTATTCTCGGTAACCTTAACTATGTCAGTCATAAGATAATATCCTTCTTGATATATCTGCCTCCAAGCATTTTCATCGGATGTTATGTTGTAGATAAAAACTTTATCGTCAACATTTATCTCTTTTTCTGTTGTTATTGTTCCGTTAAGTTTTGCTCTGTCTATAACATCTGTAATCAAGCCCTGACCTATGGATTGACCTGATTTATTTGCATACCAATTAGATGTTGATAACATATAGTTCAAGAAAACTGTTGCCAAAGCATCTTTCAACCATATTTCGTTTACATATATGTTTTGGTCCTGAAAACCACCCTGCAACACTCCGTTTTGATAAAACGCAATTTTTTGTCCTGCCTGTTGTGTTCTACCATAATAATTTATTTTCTTATTGTCGCAATCTTCAGCACTTCCGTCATCGTCAACCATAACTTCCATTTGATTGTATTGATTAAACATATAGTTTACAGTTCCGTTCTCTTTGTTATAATCTGTTGTTGCTGTTATTGCCATCGGCATAATAAAGTTGAATCTTCCGTTACCAACCTCTTCACAAAGTTCCAAACTTACTCCGTCAACATCTTTAACTTTGTCTTGTATTTCGTTCTTATTTGCAAAAGTAACAGGAATCACACACATAAATTCCGATGGATGATTATTCATTCCCCATTTTGCAATTTCAAACCAACTATCCGAATTAATTTCGTTGTCAATGAAAGTAAAAGTTGCAAAATTGCTGTTTTCTTGATAACTTGATTCCAAAACATCTTCGTAGTTGGATGTTGCATCTGCTCCTCTTGAAGAAACTATATTGTCGTTTTTACTGATTTTTAATGCAGTTGACAAATTTGTTTCGTCAAATTCAAAAGGAATACCACCGTCTAACTCTACCCTGAATTTTCCGTCATTTTGTGTTACTATTGCACCTTCCAATAGTTCTTCCGATTCCGATGTTCCATATGCTCTAATTGCAGTTTGAATTAAACTTGCAACATCATTATAACTCGTTGCAGACGAAAGATTTATTGATGTGATAGATGCTTCACTTGGTGCAGTTGCTATATTGATTGTCAATAATCCGTCTGTAATTGTTTTAAGTGATGCAAGTGAATTGGCTTCTTCTTTTGATTGAACAAAAGAGTTCATTCCACCACTAAAATCTCTTGCGAAACTTATTTTTTGTGGCTTTCTTGCATACTTATTAACATAGTTAAAATATTTCTCTGCAATAACATATTCTACAGATAATCCACCAAAAGTTTCTTCTACTTGTCTTATGTCGTCAAACTCATATACACCTATCGGCATTATACTATTATTTGTGAATATTCTTGCAATGAGTTCTTTTTCTCTTGCAAGTTGTGTTCTGTTGATACCACTTTGAATATCCACATATTTTGATTGTGATATTGTCATTTATTTATTCCTCCCTTTTTAATTGCTCAACTTCTTTTATATTTCCTGAAACTCTATTGATTTTATGTGCATTTGTTACATCTGTTTGTAAAGCAACCAAATCTAACCTAAAATGTGGATTTATTTGGTATGTTACACTAACATCTTTGTAATATTCTTCTACTACTTCTGTAATTCTGAAAACATTATATCCTTTTTCTCTTACTGCTTGTATCCCTGTATCCGACATAAACCATCTTGCAATTACTCTTGCTACATCTGCTCCTGTTATCGTTGAAACTGAATCTTGCGAAGTTCTTTTGAAAACTGCTTCTATTTGATAAGATTGTATTTCTATTTGGTTTTCCGAATGTTTTGAATTTCCGTTATCTTCGTAATCTTTGCCAAACTGAAATCCATAATTGCTTGTTGTTAATCGATGCAACATCACATAAGGTGGCTCTAAATTACCAATTGATTGTTGATAATTTTGTATTACTTGCCAAGTCAAACTTTGACTCGTCAAAGCCATTTTTATTAAATCAATTAAATCTTTATAAATCTGTTCAACTTTAAGCATTTTTTATCTCCACAGCAATAATATTTGTCCAACCATCCTGATTATACCAATCTGTGCAATCTACAACTTCATACAATTTTCCTGTCCAACCTATTCTGTCAGGTGTAATCTGCGAAGCAACATTCTTGATGTATAAAGAAGAAAATACTTGTATATATTTTTTGGCTTTATCCAATCCTAATTGTTCATACATCTTACTATCAACTGCCTGAACACTTCCTTCATAAGTTTGTGCATCTTCGTAAGTATTGACCATCAAACCATTATCCGATATTGTTCTGCCTTTGAATTTGATGTATGTAAAACTTTGTTTTGGAATTACAGATAATGCTTGTTCCAACAAATTATCAAACATTATTTTCTTTTAACCTCACTATTATATTGTATTCTATTATACATCGTTAAACTATCCATCAATGTCGTTTCGTTATAGTTTCCTTTTCTTTTTCTTGCTTTCAATGTGCTTGGTGCATTTGCAGGTTTAACCTTTGACCTTATAACCAACTGTATGCTCTTTCTTATAACCTCGCCTAAATAATTAAGTGCATTTTTTAAAGAACTTTTTCCGTCAAGAACTTTTTTATATTCTTTCTTCCAAGCACTATTCCATTTATTCACATTTTTGTTTACTGCTATCTGCATAAATGGTCTTGGTGGAACTCGAGTTTCTGTGCCATTTTTATGCTTTATTGTAAAACCTTTGTTTTGCATATAAGCATTTTCTGCAACCAACAATCCGTTTGGCTCGGTCTGTCCTCCCCACCATCCAACTTTAACAGACCCATCCGATAAGGATTTAAGTGATTTAACAATATCTTTATTTGTTTTTACTTTAAATGATGCTTTCATTATCTAAACACATTCTCCCTTTGTCCACCAATATATATTCCTATTGCCGACAAAGAACTTAATGTTGCTAATAATTGCATTCCATAAGGTGTAAGATTTAACCAATAATCAAGTTCCGTTGCATTTTTCGGAACAACTTTGCTTACACTTACTCCACCTACACTTGCAGAAGATATCTGTCCTACACCCTTTCCGTTTGCCAAAGACGAATTTATTTGTGCAAGATGAGCAGTCATAAGATATATCATATTCTTGGTTACTTCTTTATTTACCAAACAATTTTCTTGAGGAGAAATATATGTTTGTGCCATATCTAACATACTTTGTATAAACTCATCACTATATTTAGTTGTATCACTAAATGCAGGGAATCTTTGTCTAAACTCCGATATTGTTACTACAACATTTGCCATACATTTCTCCTCTATATTTATTTGCTTTCTTCCTGAACATCAGTCATTATTTCTTCTTCCGATGTTTTCGGTGGCTTAATTTTTTGTTTCTTAAAATCTTCATCTTTCATTTGTGAAGATTTATCTCTTACTTCTGCATCTTTCTCTGCTTTGTTTTCTGCTATATTTCTTGTCTTTTCAACTCTTACAAAACCCCTCTTTTCGTGAAACTTAAACAAAGGGTCTTTGTTAAGCCATTCAAATTGTTTATCCGTAATCGGAGTTATCGTTCCACCTGTTGCACATATTAATGTTTTCTTGTCCGTTACTCCTGTTTTACCATTGATTGTAACACTTTCCAAGATAACATTCATATCTTTTCTTCTTGTGTCATATAAACAATATGTTACTGAACTTGACATCGTTGAAATTACATAAAACATTTTTTCTTCTCCCTATTTTCTTATTTTATACTTCTACTTATTGTTTTTTTGTCCTTCGCAAAACTACTACGATATAGATATAGAATTATATACCTGTATATCTAACTACACCAACAGGTTGTGTTACCATAACACCTGCTGTTGCATTGGAATAAAACTCTCTTGTGAAAATTCCACCAGGGAACAAGCCCAAGAATTTCAATTTTTCTTGAATGTTCTGTGATATAACATCATTTCCGTCAAGAGTTTTCGCATAAAGATAGAATACATTTGCATCTGCATTTGCTCCATCCAAGAAAGCCGATGCTTTAACTTCCATCTTCGGATATGTTTCTTTTAACCATTCAAGAACTGTTCTTGTTCCTAATTCGTTTTGGGTGTTCAAATATTGGTAGCAAGATAAAGAAACTGCCAATACACTTTCATCCGTTAAAGGATTGAAATTGTTACCTGATTGAACTTGTAATCTTGCTATTGCACCTAACAAATCTTTTACGATTTCAAGATAATTTTTACTTGACCACAATGTAGAAGCATTTGAGCCACTTGCTACTGATATGTAGTCAGGCAAATTTGGGTCATTCAAGAAACCATAAGTTCTGTTTTCTCCGTTTGCATAACCGAAATATCCAACCAAATTTCTTGCTATTTCAAGAATTGTGGTTACTGCACCTTTCTTTGTTGCGTGTGCATTGATTCTTGCTTTTGCACTTCTTTCACTTTCTAATACACCAACTTCAAATGCTTCTGCGAATCTTACTACTGTTCTTTTTTCATAGTTGGTATTGAAGGATGCTAAATTGAAGTTTGCTTTATCTCCATAAGGTGTTGCTTCTCCCAATATTTCGATTACTGCTTGAACAATTTCTTCATCGCTCCAAGTTCCTGCCATATTTACACCAACTAACTCATCAATATCTCTCTTGGTGGTTAATTGTGTAATAACTTTCGGAACTAAAAATTGCAAAAATTGTATCGGTGTTGATACAGATGCAGTCGAGAACATTTCAGGGAAAGCATCCATAACTTGTTGCATTTGTTTTTCGCTTATGGAAATACCGAATTTTTCCAATGTTCCAAATGTCGTGTCTTTATCTATGGCAAATCCATAAAGTTGTTTGTTTGACCATCTTTGTCTTACAGGTGTTGTATCTTTGATTTTAAACATTTTATTTTATCTCCTCTTTTTATTTTATTATTGACCTAATTCCAAAACTGCAACTTCGTTTGCTCCTGCATTGAAGTTGATAAATTTTGAATTTTTGATTTCTGTATATCCTGCTACACTTGCTCCTGCTGTGCCACCTTTGATTGTTCCGTCATTATTATTGTAGAAAGCAACTTGTCCTACTGTTACAGAATCGGTTACTTTTACCAATATATGACCGAATGTGCAAAGTTGACCTGCTATTCCTGAAGGAATTTCCATTGTTGGATTAAAGTTGTTGTATATAGCATAATCTTCAGGATTTACTGCTATACCCATAAATACTCCTGTTCCACCAACTCTTGCTTCGCCTTCGGCATTAAATGTAAATGCTACACCGATTTTTGCTTTAACTTCGTCAGTTCCACCTGCCAATGTTGAATCTGTGCCAAATGTTGCAGATGAACTTGTTTCGGCCACTGCTACGGAATTGCCTTCTGCTCCGTCTGCTTTTGCAGTAACAACTAATGTTGAAGTTGTTGCACTTGCTGTTGCCAAAGCATTCTTTTCAGTTCCTACACTATATTCAGTTCCTGCTGTTCCTGTGCCATTGATTGCCTTTTCCAAGTTTGTCAATGATGCACTTGCACTTGCTCCCAAAACAACTTCGTAAGGAACTGTTGAAGGACTCGTTGTCAATGATGCAACAAACTTATAAGTTTGAACACCGATTGTTACTGTGTCATTTGCACTAAAATTTCCTGTCGTTGTTAATGTTGCTTTTGCTTTCGCAGAAGTTGTGCCAATAACTTTTACAGGTGTTACTCTTCTCGGAGAATCATCATAAAATTCTCCAACTTTGCCTAATGCTAATTTTTTATTAACTTGTTTTTGAAAACCCATTTTTTTTATTCTCCTTTTATTTATTTTTCTGCATTTTCCAAGTATCTCTTGAGAGAAGCATCTTCTGCTCCGTCAATACTTTTATCTTCTACTTTTTTCATTTTTACTTCTTTTGTGTTTTTTTTGCATCCCTGAATATATCCTTCTACCAAAGATACTTCATTTCCGTCTTTTGCTTCTATACCTAATTTATCACAGGCATATTTTGCAATTTCTTTTTTGGACATTTCTAAATGGTCGAAAGTTCCTACTACTTCTTCTACTCTTTTGCCGAATCTTTCTTTGTCTGCAAACTCTTTTACAAAATCTGCATCCATTCCTTTTTTCTCTTTGTCCTTATCTTCATCGTCTTCGTCTTCTCCGTCTTTTTTGCCTTTATCCTTATCTTCTTCGCCATCTTTACCACATTTGTCTTTTGTGGCTTTATCTTTGTCTTCTTCTCCGTCTTTGCCTTCTTCGGATGGATTATAAGCAATCTTTTCTGCTTTGCCGATAATCGTTTTGATTTGTTCTTCGGACATCCCTGCTTCTTTGCACATACCACCAATTTCATCTATAAGTTTTCTCTTATCTTCATCGATGGTTGCTACTTTCTTTTTTTCATCTGCCATTTTTTTCTCCTCTTCTTCTGTTTTTTTATACTCCATTTTTTCTATATCTATACCTGCCAATGTATCATAAGTATATACTTTCTTATCTTCGGCTTTATCATACACCCTTACATCACTACCCATTCTTCCTTTATCGACCAATGCTAAATGGTTGCCGATGATATTCTTCTGTATATAATCATATCTTTGTCCGTTGTATGTTCCTGACTGTTTCTCGTAATCGCACCAATAACCTAATGATAACTCCTTTTTTCCGCCTTTTATTTTGTCTTTCATATCTTCACTAAATATCTTTATATCACTAAATATTGTGTCGTCATTATGCGAAACATTTTCTCCCAATATTCCTTCTATTCCTTTCTCTTCGGCAGGTGTGCAATCTTTGCCCAACATCTCGTGTTCGTTAACCAATGGTATAAGTTTCAAACTATCCAATGTTTCTTTCTTGAACAACTCTTCTTTCGGTCTTAATACCCAATATATTTTGTTTGGCTCACAATCCGAACTTATTTGTTTTCCCAAATACGGGAAAACTCCAACTTTTGTTATTGGATTCTTTTGTATAAACCAAAAATCATTTTTATCTGTTATCTTTCCCATTATACCTCCAATACTGGCTCTGCTTGGCAACGACAGAAGGCTAACTCGGCAGGTTGTATAAATTTATTTACTGCCTTATCATATATTCCTTTTGTTAAATCAAATATTGCTCCATTCAATCCGTTAGGTGCTTTTGCAATATGTGTCTTTCTGTCTTTTTTTCCACCACCAATATGTATCCATCTTGCTTTTGTTATTCCGTTTTGTTTCAATTCCTGCCTATATAATACGCTATGAGTTTTGTTTACTTGGTCTGTAGCAATCAAATTGGCTCTTCTCGTTGTTTTCTGTCCACAAGATTTTATCATTGATACTAACTCTTTTTGTGGTCTGCCATTAACTATGCAATCATAAACACTTTGGCTTATTTCTCTATGAAATTGTTGATGTATTGATTTAATCAACTCAACATTATTCATAATCATAGTTTTCTTTAAATTCGTTGCAACTTGATGAAACATTTTTTTCTTTAAACTAAATGCCTTTACAAACTTTGCTTTATCGGACATTATGTCAGGACCAAACTGCGATAATACCTTTGCTATAACCCCACCATCTGCCTTTTTATCCAATTTTTTTAAAAAAGAATAGAAAGATACCTCAAAACTCGTTTGAAGCAATTTTGATGTTTTTTCCACCATTGATTCGCTTACTTTCTTTCCTTTGTTATAATAATATTCCGAATATGCTCTGTCTAATTTGTTCAACAATATTCTTGCTTGGCTACCTATATTATCATCTGTCGCATATCTTATTTGTTTGATTTGTTCTTTGTTTTCTTTGAAAAGTTTTAATATTTTCTTTTCGTATATTTTATACATTTTGTTTACAAGATTGGTTAATTCGGTGCGATACCAACTAACCAATCCTGCATTAACATTTGTTTTGTTTAATGTGATGTATTTTTTTTGGTCTGTTTTTTTTCTTTTCATCATAAAAAAATAAACGACAAAAAATAGTTTTTATACTACTCTCTCATCGTTTATTTCTTTTAACCCTATCCTACATATACAATATTTTTAAAAAAAAGTCAAGCAATATTTTATTCAATTATTAATTTTCTTGCTTTTCTGTTTCCTTTTCCTTTTAACTTTATCCCTGCTTCTTTTAAATAACTTATCAATGTTGGCAGTGTTATATCTAATTCCTTTGCCAAATCTTTACTATTCATTTTATTATATTTTTTTTCTAACTCTTTTTTAGATATTTTCATTGTCTATCTCCTTAATCACATAAAGTTTGGTATCACTTATTTGAACTTCAATAACATTATAAATTTCCAGCATTGGTTTTACTTTACTAATATCTTCGCAATCATTTTTCCATATTTTAATCTTTCTATCTTGAGGAATAAAAGATGTCTTTACTCTTTCGTGTATTTCAGATTTGGTATAATATTTGCCTTTATTGTCAACAGTTCTAACAATAATTGTATTTGACCCATCCCCAATTCCATTTCTAAATAGCAATCCATTAATCAAATAACACCCAATATCACTATATGTATGATATTCTTCATCTGTATGTTTTGGAATTTCTGCATATTTTCTTTCATTGCTATCCGTTATTAAAAAATAGTCAATAACATTACCTTTATCGGTAATTTTAAAATACCAATATCTTCCATTAATCTTTGCGAATTTATGATTTGTTAAAGTAAATGCTTCAACTCTCCAAGATAAACCTGTTTCTTTATTCATCTCTTCAACAGTCATTGTTGTTGTTGAAATAATCTCTTTTATTTTTGCAATTTCTTCTTTTGTTGTTTTGTGTGCATATACATTTCCTTCTGCAAAAACATCTCTTGCAACTTCTTCAATTTTTCTCATTTTCTTCTCCTTTTTTAAAGTTTATTTTACTTATATTTTTCTTTTACTTATTATAATATAAAGAAAAACAAATGTCAACGGCTTTTTTTATTTTTCTTCTATTTCGTAGATTTTGCTATCAATAAAAGTTACTAATTTTGATTTTTTATTTTTATTGTTTTCATCTTGTGCTTTTCTATCTTCTTCATAATCAAAAAAATCATCAAAACCATATTCTCTCATTGCACCACCTATCCCATTAAATCCACCTCTGTTTTCAGCTTGTCCTTGTGCTTCTTCTAATTTCTGTTTAACAAACCAATATGGAGCATTCCCTTTTTCATTTAACAATTTTTTTGGTATAAATATTCTTACTCTGTAGTTTTGTTCTAAATGATATAAATCAAAGCCTACATCTACTCCTACACATTTTTCATTTTCCCAAGCTGGAATAAATTTTACCCCATCTCGTTTTAACCTTTCTATGTGCTTATTTTCAAAATCTTTTTCTTCTTGCTTTGCTTTTGTTATTCCACCTATTTGATATGCTTCATTATATGCTTTTTCTCCTGCTTTTGTGAGAGTTCCATCTTCTCTTACCCATCTTTTTTGCACCCAAAAATCTACACCTTCTTTTTCTATTAAATATGCTTTTTTGGTTTCTCTCGTTGCAACAAAACCATCTGCCAATTTTCTCACAATTTCTTTTTCTTTTGGCTTTTCTAATGTAATCTCTTTGATTTTTCCGTTATCTTCGGCTTGTTCTTTATACCATTTACAAAAATCTTCATTGTTTATTCCTTTTGGTATATACCAACTCTTTTTTTCAGGATTCCATTTTGCACCTAAAGATTTTGCTTCATCTTTTTCCGAATAAGGAACATTAATAAAAGTATCTTCTTTGGTCGGCTCATTTAAACCTTCTATTTTATTCTGTTCTCCCTTATCGTTCTTCTGTTTCAAAAAGTTCTTTATTGCCTCTTCCTTTGTTTCTCCTTCTTTTATCGGTATATGCACTCCGTTAATCGTGACCCATTCTTCAACTTCAACATCATCGGCATCTTGTCCTTTGGTTTTTATGTTTGTTAAATATTTTTTAATATCTTCAATATTCTTTTTTATAGTGTCGCTATATCTCAAATCTATATCACTACCATATCTATCACTGTGTTCCGATAACCTTATACTTATTTCTTGTTCAGGCAGATATATGTAGTTGCTTTCTGACATATTGCTTTTATCTATTTTAACCTTATATCCATTTTCTTTTAATGTTTCCGCTAATATATTTATTCTATTATCAATATAGTTTGCATAATTTCTAAGTAGATTGTGATACTGTTCACTGTCTTCGATGTCGTTTTCTGTAGTATCTTCAATAACAATTTCTATATCTGCTCTAACATCGTCATTATTTAATGCTTCTTGAATACTCTCTATTTGTTCTTCGTTGTTAGAGTTGTAATTATCAAGTATCTCCCGAATATTACTTTCTCCAAACTCATCAATAAAAGTGTCTTTATCGTTATCTAACAAATCTAACAAATAAGATTTTCTTTCTTCTACAGCATATTCTTTTGCTTCTTTTTTAAAATCTCTCAAGTTTTTGTCTAAATCTATTTGTTGTCCGTATTCATTTTCATATGTTCTTTGCTCTTCAAATTCTTCTATTTTTTTTGCATTTTCTATATTCCTTTGATGGCTATTATCTTTATTTTTCTTTTCCAAAAACTCTTTTATTGCTTCTTCTTTAGTTTGTCCTTCTTTAATTGGTATATGATTTCCTTTTACTGTTATCCACTCAACATCCGTATCATCTTCGTCTTTCGTGCCTTTGCCTTTGTTCATCATTTGTTCTATCTCTTGCTCTTCTTCTTCCGTTGGCTCTTCCAATTCCACTCCCTTCAAGAAACTATAACCACTCATTTTATCGTTTACTAACTTTTGTCTTGCTTCTTCAGGTGTTATCAATCCGTTTTGCAAATAAACTGCCATTGTATTTGCTTTCTTTTCGTTTAATTCCGCTATTTCTTTTTCCGTTGGATTGTCGGTTGGATTCCATATTATCCCTACTCTGTCTTTTCTATCAAATTCACTCTTTAATATAATTTGGTTGAATTTGTCTATTGCAGGTCTGAACAAATCGTTCTGCAATGTGTTAAGGTCTTGATTATAGTTCTTAATGTTATAATCTCCACTTGCAGATAACCCTCCTGTTGGATTTGTGCCGAACATTTTATCAACCGGTATTCTTGCAATAGCCGATGCTATATGATATTGTTTCATTATTACTTCATCCAAATCAGACAAAGCTGTATCTAATTGTCCAACTTCATCATCTTTGCTTGAAAACAATATTCCCTGATTATCTCTCATTGATGTCAATACTTCGCCCAATTCTTTATATTTGGCAGGATTCATAAATAAGTTTTTAAGGTTTACCTTATAATAGGTTAATCTCTTTGTTAATAGCAACAAAGGAGCTTCGTTTGCACATCTTTCACTTGCATATACTCTCTCGTATATTTCTTGTGCCAAACTGATACCACCATAATAATAACTCGGTTTTAATATATCACTTACAAATTTCCTTCTGCCTATAATAAGGTGGCTTTTGTGTATCTTTCTTCCTGTGTTGGTATAATAATATTCAGGCTCAAGAAATGTTGGAGAGGTTGGGTCTGTTGTGTCTTGCGATTCAAACGATGGTATCATCCAATATGGCTCTATTACAGAAAGACCTTTGAAACTACCTTTTTTTACTCCGTCAATATTAAATGGCTTTTTATAAAACTCGTCATCTACATTATCGTATATCGGCATCATAAATGCAGTTCCATATACATTATAATAATAAGACCACTCTAATAACTTTTCTGTAAGATTGAATTTCTGTTGTGCAACATCAAATAACTTGTTGAGCATTTCTTGTGATTCTTCTTTCTCTTCATCGGTTTCTTCTTTCTTTCTATCTATAAAAACATTGTTCCAACCATTTCTTAAACAATCCTTATTACTTATACTACAAGCATTGGATATTAACCAATGTTGAGCCAAAACAGAACATATCTGCCAACCGATAAATCCGAACTTTGCAAAGAAAGTAAAAACTATATCTTGAGGTCTGCCTGATAATCCGTTAATTCTATTATCCTTAACACAATCATCTAAACTATCCAAAGCGAACTTTGGTTTTCCGTCTTTATACTCAAACGATAAGTTTCTTTGGAAAGATAACTTTAACAAATCATTGTTTATTATGCTTTGTTTCCTTTTTTCTGCTTGAATTTGGCTTGTATCTATATATTCATCCTGAACTTTCTTTTTTGCTTTTATTTGTTTATTTGCTTTTTTACCAACCGTCTTCATCGTTTATCATCTCCTTTAAAAGATATTTCTTTACTCCGTCAATTATTGTATCTACTATATCATCGTGTTCTCCATCAGGAAAACTTATACACTCTCCTATTATGTCGTTCTTCATCCCTTTTTCTATATCTCGGTTGATGTATAACTTGTTGTTAGTAAAAAAAGGTATTATGGCATTTGACCTTTCTACTTTGCCAACTTTTCTGTCTTTGAAGAACTCTGCTATCTCATCTTCCGATGGCATCATTATGTTTTGTTTCGGCAAACTTTGATTTAAATAGATTCCGTGTCCTTTTGGCTCAATGTAACATCCTTCAAATCCATATTCTGTGTTCTTCTTTATAAATGGTATGCACCACTTTTCTATATCTACTGCTTGAATTTTCTGTCTTATGATATCAGTTAAATATAGTTTTTTGTCTTTTACACCAAAACAAGTAAATACTGTATAATCGTTATCTTGTCCGTCTTTATATGTCGTATCGGCTATTATATACGAATAATCAAACTCATCAGGCATTCCTACTTCTTCAAACATTGTATCTTTGAACTTGCTTGTGCTTTCGTTTATTGGCTCTTGTTGATATTGAGAATAAAATGTGTATGGATGTTGAACTCTCATATCTTCTAACGATTTCAAAGAATAACTCTCTTCCCAAAAACTTGTTCCGTCTTCTTTTATGGCTTTAACTTTGATTATTCTCCAATTCTTTATTCTGCCTTCTTTTATTTCGTTTTCCAAGTATCCTGCCAAATCTTGTTTATGTAATCTCTGCATTATTACTATTGTTGGTGTTAAATCTAAATTGTTTAATCTGCTCTTTAAGGTGTTACTATAAGCATCTATAACACTTTTCCTTTTAACTTCGCTTTTTGCATCCGTTGCTTTGAGAGGGTCATCAATTATTAATGCTCCCCCATACCTTTCCCCTTTTATTCCTGCTCCGAATCCTGTAATACCACCATTGATGGATATTGCTCTTAATTCTCCACCGTCTTTTATTTTCCATAGCCCAACCGAATGTGTATCCGATGACATACGAATTTTAAAAACTTTTTGGTATAAATCACTTTCGATTATGCTTCTCATAGTTTTACTAAATTTACCAACTAAATCATCATTGTAACAAGTAACTATATAATTGCAGTTCGGATTGATTATGTATGTCCAACAAATAAAATAATCTATCATATCACTCTTCCCTGCACGAGGAGGCATTTCGATTAACAAGTTCTTTTGTTGACCGAACACCAAATCTTCTAATTCTGCTATAACTTTTAAATGGAAATCTTTGATTTGAAATTCTTCGTTCTTACGGATATAGTGAAATGTTTTGATAAATTGTTCTAATGAAGCAGTCATTATTATTTGTGCCTCATCCAAATGATTTTCAAAATATTTTATTCTTTCGTCTAAATCTATTTTATCTATATTCATTTTTTATTTATCAAAAAGTGCTTTTCTTATTTTTTTCAATTCTTCTATATCCCACACTTTTGGCTTTGCTTCAATAGTTGTATTTATTTCTACTTTTGGATTAGCATCTACTACTCCTGCAATTTCTAATGCTGTCTTTAAATGTTTAATGTTCTTTGTTTCCTGTATCTTAATAAAACAATTAACAAATGCACCTATACCATAATTTATTTCTTCTTCAGGAATATCAGGAAAAAACTCTTTCACTTTCGCTACTATATCTTTTATTTTTTCATTGTCTTTAACACCAATTAAACTTTGTGTTAATACCATTGTAAGATTCTTTCTTAATCTTTGTTTCTGCATTGCAATGTCAAAACCTTTTTTTCTGTTTGCTTCATTCGGTCTTCTATCGTGTGTAAATCGTGTATTTTCGTAATTTTTTAAATTATTTAGTCTTGGCATTTCCTTCTACTCCTTTTTATAAAAGCATCGTTACTTCCCTGACACTTTTTATTTTTTACTATTCATATAATAAATGTTGTTGATAATCTTTGGCAAGTAAATGCTTTTGTTCAAGTAAACTTAAAATTGCAGAAAGTAAATCGGAAATTTTATTTAACATTTTTTACTCCTATAAAAAAAGAAATAAACAATAAGTTTGCTCAAAAAAGAGCATTTTTTCATCGTTTATTTCTTTTAAATCTAATACTACATTGTGTAGTATATACAATTTTTGCTATTTTGTCAATCCTTTCTCCTTATACCATCTGCATAATCTTGCAGGATTGTGAGAAACATAGCCATAATTACCATTGAAAGAACAAGCGGGTCTTACTTCGTGTTGATTTCTATATTCAGCAACATAATAAACACACTTTACACATTGTCTATCACTTGCCATATTTTCTGCTTTTACTTTTTCTAACAATTCTTTAGTTTCTCGTATCATCTTCCAATTCCTTTATCTTCTTTTCATTAAACTCTATACTCTTTAATACTGCATAAGTTAAACCTATTTCTATCACTTTTGATTTTTTCGCAAGTGCAATATATTCTCTATAAGATTTATTCTTTTTATTTATTCCCATTTCTTCTCCTACACTCTTGTTCTGCCTCTTCTTTGGTGGCGAAACAGTCTTGCTCATTAAATTGTTCGTTCCATTTAGAAACATAAACTATTTTATGCTCTGTTATTATTATATGGTCTATGCAAATATAACTATTAAAAAACTTATACTCAGTTCCTTCTAAATAAATAGGATAAGCATAATCATTAGGTTTAAACTTCGTTCTTATTTACATTTATAACTCCTTTATATCTGCTTCTACAACTGCAATACAATCTTTGATATACTTTCTTAAAACATCTTTATATCCTTCTATGTATTCAAAACATATTTCGTGTCCATTTACAATTCTGCCTAATTTGTCTAAATACTTTAAATCAGACAATAGTGCATCTCTTGTTCCTATTAGTTCTCTTGCTCTTTCAATATTTTTTATTTCCATTTTACTCTCCTAAAAACTTTATCTTTTTATTTTTGATTTCTATTAGCCCATATTTGACAGCCAACCTAAAAATAAATATCCTGTTTAATCTTTGTGGTATAGTTTCAATTCTTTTTCTAAATTCTTCTATATCTAAAGTTGATTTATAAAAGTTACATAATTTACAACTTGGAACATAGTTTTCTATTCTATCTTCTCCACCCAAATATTTGGCTTTAATATGGTCAACTTGCATCTCTTTATATTCTATTTTCTGTCCACAATAAGCACATCTACCATTGTATTTATTATAAATTTGTTCTCTTTGTTTCTTGTTTATTGCGGTTCTTTTGTTTTTTGCTTCGTTTTGTTCTTTGGTTTCAATAATTTCTACAGAAGCAAAACGACATAAACTTCCTATTTCTTCACCTTCACCGAATTGTCCATATTGATTAAGATTATGTCCTTTAATAGATTGGTGATTGTGTCCTACTTCTGTAATTCTAAAAATAGATTGATTGCCTGATTCGTAAGTAACTCTGACAATATCACCTTCTTTAATCTTATACAAGTCGTTCCCTGAATAAATTGTCATTACTCCTCCGATTTATAAAAAATTAAAAAATGAGTTTTATTTCTTTTGTGGCCGAATAAAGGTTGTTCGCTAAAACAATTTAAAACTTCACTTAATCTTATTTGTTCTTCGTTCCACTTAAAGACCAAAGTTCCATTGCATTTTAAAACTCTCATACATTCATTGAAACCTTTAGCTAAATCTTCTTTCCATTTATCTTTACTTAAAAAGCCGTATTTTTTAGCTAACCAACTATTGTGACCGACTCTTGATAAGTGAGGTGGGTCAAAAACTACTAAATAAAAACTCTCGTCGGGAAATGGTAAATTACGAAAGTCGGCCATAATATCAGGTTTAATTTCTAATTTACGGCCATCGCATAAAGTTGTATCTAAAAATCGTTTATCGCAAAACAAAACTCTTTTATCAGCTTTGTTAAAGTAAAACATTCTACTGCCGCAGCAAACATCTATTACAGGTTTCATTGTTTGACCTCTTTTAGTAATTCGGGGTTTTTATAAATATTGCCGATTATCTTTAATTCTTTTTTATTTACCTCGCAAAATTCATACCAAGCAATATTATTTGGTATGTTAATAAAAAATATTGCATATTCTTGCGAATATTTAACAACTCCTATTAGATTATTCATATATGGGTTATCATTGCCCGACAACTTAACAATATCTCCTTCGTATATCAATTTCCTATTTTTGTCTTTTAACCCTGTGCTTAACTGAATATTTCCTTTGTGACAAGTTCCGGCATTATAGGCTTTTATTCCATTTATCATATCACAATACTCATACCCAATAAATTTATCGTCATTATTAAAGAATGGGACTCTAAACATAAATCTATTTTGCATTTAAAAACTCCTTTTTGTATTTTTTGTTATAACAGCTTTTGCATAAATAAGGT
>JAEIGA010001096.1_pt1 | contig 41219 bp, 36 predicted proteins | sample 9270691 | NCBI WGS metagenome assembly JAEIGA01 (sample SAMN17057246, study PRJNA624740) | gut metagenome | biome: biome; isolation source: fecal sample | host: Bos grunniens | place: China: Xizang | collected 2019 | reverse complement strand
ATGCTCACCGCGACGCAGGGCTTCGCGATGCGATTTGAGCACACCTGCCGCAGAAGATACGACAACATCTGCTCGGCGAGCGCATATTCCGCGATGACCCCTTTTTGCAGAGGGCGCATCGCGATAATGCTGTCGGGAGTGCGTCCGAGCATCACCTCGGCCTCGTTACCGACGGCAATAAGCTTGCCACTGTCCGCGGACACCGCGATGACCGCCGGCTCGTCCAGCAAAACGCCGCGACCCGGCTCAAAGATCGCCACCCGTGAGGTGCCGAGGTCAATTCCTAAATTCATATGCCTTCTCCTTTATCATCCTTATAAACAGAATAAACAGAACACGCGGCGGTGACGGCATACACCTCACGCGCGCCGTAAATTTTCAGCATCTTCGCGCATTCGTCCAACGTGGAGCCGGTGGTGATCGTATCATCCACCAACAGCACACACTTGTCCTTTGCCACGCGCGGCTCATCTACCGTGAACGCACCGAGCAGGTTGCCACTGCGCGCGACGGCGCGCAATTCCTTCTGCGGCGTGGTATGAAACAGCTTGCGCAGTCCGTTGACATACGGAATGCCTGTGCGACGGGACAGTGCCCGCGCGAGCAATGCCGCGGGGTTATAGCCCTTCTTGCGCTCATCCGCCTTAAACTGCGGCACCGGCATCAGACAGTCAAAGGCAATTCCACCGTATTCGCGGCGCATCACCTCCGCCATCTCGACGGCAAAGCCGTCTGCAATCGCGCTGTCTGCCGCATTCTTGAGCTGCGCGATGCCGCTCTCGCCGAGTCCGTCGTAATAAAACGGCATCACGCACCGTTCAAAGTTGCGACGGTGCTTACGACAGGAGCATTTATCCTCGCCACGCCCGCAGAGGTCACAGATCGGCGGCAAAACAACCGGCGCCTCGCGACGGCAATCATCGCACATCGTCTGCCGCCACTCGATCACCTTGCCGCACAGACAGCAACGCTGCGGGAAGAACAAATTCAAGATCCACGACGCGACCGTCCTCACAGCCCCGCCTCCTCGGCGCGGCGCAAAAATGCACCAAGCCCCGTGTAGCGCAGGGTCTTGCGGTCGTTCTCGATCATCCGCTCGACCGTCTCCATACTTCCGACTACGATGAGCAGCTTCTTCGCGCGCGTAACGGCGGTGTACAGCAGATTGCGGTAGCACAGATTCGGCGTGTTGCGGAAAAGCGGCAGGATCACCGCGTCGAACTCGCTGCCCTGACTCTTATGTACCGTGATGGCGTACGCGAGCTCGATATCCTGCGCATCCTGCTTCGTATAGGTCGCGACGCGATCCTCATACCGTACGGTGAGCATCTCCTCCCGCGGATGGATGCTCTCCAACACGCCGATGTCGCCGTTAAAGACACCGCTGCCGCACTCGCCGTTGTCACGCGTCCATAAAATATCGTAATTATTGCGGGTGTGCATCACCTTATCCCCCACCCGCAGGGTGATCCCCGCGACGGTCATCTCCGCCTTCTTCTTATCGGGGGGATTGAGCAGCTCCTGCAAACGGCGATTAAGCTCTCCCGTGCCCATATCGCCTTTGCGGCCCGGACACAGCACCTGCAAACCATCCCACGCGGTATAGCCATAGGCGGCGGGCAGACGGCGATGGCAGAGATCCAGCACCGTTTTCGTCACATCGCCAAGATTACCGCGCGGCATAAAGAAGCAATCGCCCTTGTTATCCAGCTGCATCGGCTCGCCCGCAACGATGCGGTGGGCGTTGAGCACAATGCGGCTCTCCAATGCCTGACGAAACACCTGCGTGAGCTGCACGACAGGCACGGTGCCGCTGTCGATGAGATCCTGCAACACACAGCCGGCGCCCACCGCGGGGAGCTGGTCGGTGTCGCCGACCAAGATCAGGCGGCAGCCCGTCTTGACTGCCCGCAATAAGCTCTCGAACAACAGCGTGTCCACCATCGACATCTCGTCGACGACCACCGCGTCCGCGTCGAGCGGGTTTTTCTCGTTGCGTTCGAAGGTGTGGGTATCGCTGTCGTCCCACCGCACCTCTAACAGACGGTGCAGGGTCTTTGCCTCGTGCCCCGTCAGTTCCGCGATGCGCTTCGCCGCGCGCCCTGTCGGGGCGGCGATGGCGACCGTCTCCCCCATACTCTCCAGCAGGGTGATGATGCCGCGCAGAGTGGTCGTTTTGCCCGTACCGGGGCCGCCCGTGAGTATCAGCGTGCCTTTTTCTATCGCTTCGATCATCGCGCGACGCTGTTGGGCTTCGTATTCGATATGAAAATTGCGCTGCATCGCGTCGATGCGCAGCTCGAGATCCTCGACAGCGATCTGTGAGAAGCCGCTCATCAGCCGCATACGCACCGCGATGAAGCTCTCCGCCTCATACAGCCGCGGCAAGAACAGAAATTCCCGCCCGCCGATGGTCTCCTGCTTGAGGTCGAATCCGATCATCCGCTCAAGAGCAGACTCCACCGTCTCGACGGGGACATCGAGCAGCGTCACCGCCGTCGGGATAACCTTATCCTTCGGCAAGCAGGTGTGACCGTTGCCCTGATTATGCTGCAGCACATACACGATCCCCGCCTCGATGCGGTGCGGATCGAGCTTATCCCCGCTCATCCCCATACACAGCTGATCCGCCCGTTCAAAGCCGATATACAGCCCCGAGGTGCACAAAAGATACGGATTCGCTTTAATCTTCACGAGCGTCGACGGGCCGAACTTCTTCCAACAGCGCAGCGCCTCAGCGGGGGTCAGCCCATAAGTGGCAAACGTCATCACCACCTCACGCAGACCGAACTGCGCGCAAAAGCTCTGCCCCATTTCACGCGCTTTTTTGAGCGAGATGCCCTTGATCTTCGCGAGCTCCTCGGGCTCCTCCTCCAGCACGCGCAGAGCGTCCGCCCCGAAGCGGTCAACGATGCGCGCCGCGGTGCTCGGGCCGATGCCGCGCACCGCGCCCGACGCGAGATACCGCAGGATCGCGGTCGCATCGGTCGGCAGGCTGCTCTCGCAGGCGGTCGCTTTAAACTGGCGACCAAAGCTCGGATGCTCGACGTAGTCACCCTGCAGGCGCAGGTACTCCCCTACCTGTACAGTCGGGAAGGTACCTACCACGGTCTCAAGCGCGTCGCCGGTGTCCAGTTCCAACACGGTCCAGCCGTTCTCTTCGTTAGCAAAGACGATATGCTCTACCGTGCCGTTCAGTTGTATCCCGTTCTCCTGCTCCACGCCGTGACCTCCTTTAAAATTCTTGTATATTAACTGCTAAAGCAGCCAATTCCTCTGCGGTCACCGCCGTGACCGCGGGGTTATCCTCTTCCAATCGCACCACCATCCGCTGCTGCTCCTCACCAAGCGTGGGCAGCACAACCAGCGTGCGCTCCGTGCGGGCATCTGCCCACGCCGCCTGCGCCTGCAGGCAGCGAAACAGCGGTTCGATCGCGCCACGCTCACGCGGCACCGCCAGCCGATAACAAGCAACCGACCTTGGACAGCGAGTCGCCCACAGGCACAGCCGTCGAATCAGCTGTGCACACCCATACAGCGCAAGCAATAAGACGACCACCGCCGCCAACCATTCTCCGAAAGTCATCGACACCCCTCCACATCTCAGCCTTACGCCAATGTATGCGAAGTTTCGGGGCGTGTGCGTGTCCTAGGAATTATAACGGCTGATATTCTGGCGGAACACCAACCGCAACAACGCCTTACCGTTAAACGGAATAACGGGGTAGAGATATTTGCCCTCCACCGCCGTGCGGGTAGTAGCCATCAGCGCCGCAATAAGGATCAGCCCGCCGATTAACCCCCAGCCGTGGAACAACCACGTGAGGAGAAGCAGCAGCATACGGAACAGCTTGACCGCATAGGTCAGCTCGTGACTCGGCTGAGTGAAGGACGCGATGGCGACGAACGCCATATACGCGAGCAGTTCGGGCTCAAACAGTCCCGCCTGCACCGCAAACTCGCCGAACACCAATGCGCCGACCAAGCTCAAGGCATTACTCAGCGAGGTCGGGGTATTGAGACTCGCTAATTTAAGCACGTCGATGAGCATCTCGACGAGCAACAGCTGTACGATGATCGGGATGCCGCCCGGTTCCTTAATGCGGATGAAATCCAGCGCCTGCGGGATGTGCTCGGGATTTTGGATCAGCCAGTACCACACGGGAGTAAGAAACAAGGTCGCGATGAAGATAAACCCGCGCACCAGCCGCAAATACGACCCCACCAGCGGCGGAAAATAGAAATCGTTGGTATCCTGCGAAAAATCAAATATCGAGGTCGGTAGGATCATCGCGGCGGGGGAATTATCCACCAACACGATGATTTGTCCCTCCGCGACACTCGCCGCGGCGCTGTCGGGGCGCTCGGTGTAGCGGATGCGCGGAAACGGATTATACCATTGCCCGCGTAAGAGACATTCCGCCAGGCTCTCCTGCCCCATCGACAAGGTCGGGATGGTGATGCTTTTGAGTCGCCGGCGCAGTCTTTCGAGGTATTTCTTATCCACCCGCCCCGTCATATAACACAGGCACACGTCGGTGGATGACACACTGCCTACGGGGATGACCTCAAAGGTCAAGGACGGATCGCGCAGGCGGCGGCGAATCATCGCGGCATTAAACACCAGCGTCTCCACCAAGCCGTCGCGCGAGCCGCGCAGAACTCGGTCGGATTCCGGCTCCTGCACGCTGCGCACGGGATAGGTGCGCGTGTCGATAAGAATGATGCGGTCAAGTCCCTCGACGACCAACGCCGTCACACCCGACAGCACCTGTGTAACCACCTTTTCCGTATCGGCAGTGCAAGCCACCTCAATAAAGGTGATAAATCGCTTGATAAATTCATTGGCATCGGTAATCCCTTTGGCATCCCGCTCGGGTACCGTTGCCATAAATTCCAGCATTTTTTCCAGCACCTCGTCCTTTGTCAGTCCATCCACAAAGAACATCGAGGCTGAGCGGTGTCCCACGGTCAGTTCGCGGAACATCATATCAAAGCTCGCGTCTACACGCAGCTTGTCTTTTAAGTTGCCCACCGTTTCCTGATAGGTCATATCCATACCACTCCTTTTCAGAATTAGTATGGATGGTTTTCGGTCAAATATGAGTTATTCGACAATCGCAATAAATGCCGCCAGACTGCCGCGGTCGTTGCCGCAGTAGCGGTGCGACCACAATTTATCAGGATGACAACGGGTGCACACGTCGGTAACGGTAATGTTATCCGCCTTTACGCCTGCTTCAAGCAGATATCGGCGATTGACCTCCCACAAATCAATGTGGTATTTGCCATTTTTGTCGTCGGTATAGCACTCGCCGTCGAAGAATGACAGTTTTGAAAACTCGTCCATCACGGGAGTATCCACCTCAAAGCAGCACCGCCCGATAGACGGACCGATGCCAACGAGGATATCCGACGGCCGACAGCCGTAGTCGCGCGCCATACGCTCCACCGTCACCTGCCCGATTCCGCCGACCGTGCCGCGCCAGCCGGCATGGGAAGTCGCGACGACGCGGTGCACGGGATCAACGAAAAACAGCGGCACACAGTCCGCGTACTGCGTGCACAGTACTACGTTCGGCTCGTCGGTGATCAGCCCGTCAACGTCGGTATACCCACGCTCACGGGTGATGCCGCGACCGCAGTCCGCCGCCGTGGCATTGTACACGTTGACGGTATGCGTCTGCGCCGACACGACAACGCGCTCGGCATCCACACCGATGGCGGCGCAAAAGCGGTCGAAATTTTCCCGCACCGCTTTGTCGTCGTCACCACGCGTAAAGCTTAAATTCATAGAGGAAAATTTTCCCTCGCTCACACCGCCGAGGCGGGTAGAAAAGCCGTGTCGCACGAAATCGATACGGTCAAATGCGGGAAAAGAATAATACGGCACCTCGCCGTTATGCACAGTGAGGGTGCGGCTCTCGGGCAAACTCATTTCGCCACCCCGCTTTTGATCGCGGCGGCATCGGCGCAAGCCTTACCGAGCGCATCGCACACCGTATCGCGGCCGAACCGCTCAATGATGCTCGCGCGAATCTCCTCACGGTCGTAGGTTTCCGCTTTATCCAGCATCGTGAGCATCGCCTGCGCCATCGCCTCGACGTCGTCGACCGGCACCAGCACACCCGACTTCTCGGTGATGATATCCTGCGGGCCGCCGCACATTGTGCCGATGGCGGGGCGACCGCAAGCGGCGCACTCGTGCAGCACGCAGGACAGCATCTCGGTGCGGGACGAGCAAATGAAGCAGTCACAATCGTTCATAAAGGTTTTGACCTCATCGCGCGGAATCGCCCCGACGAGCTTGCAGGTATCCGCAACGCCCTCGGTGTCGATGATCCCCTGCAGATACTCACGCAATCCACCCGTACCCGCGATGTGCAGACGCACGGAGCGGTCGGTCAACTCGCGCAGGCGCGCAAAGGCGCGGATGAGGGTGTCGTGCCCTTTGATCAGGCGCAGTTGCCCCATTGCGGCGAATGTAAAGGCGGAAGACTTGTCACTCTTCTCCCCGATGGCGAAACGACGTTCGTCCACAAAGTCGGGGATGAGGCGGGTATTGTCGTCAATCGGTTTCATCACCCGCATCAGCACCGAGCCGACGCAGGCGTTCACCTGTGCCGCACCCATCACGGTACGCAGGCGCGCGAGCGCAGGGCTATCCGCCCCCTCGGTAACAACGAACGAGGAGTGCTCCATAAAGAACAACGGCAGGTTATGCCGACGGCACAGCGCGACCGCCTCGTAGCCCTGCAAAGAGGAGCGCAGGTTAACTACGTCAGGACGCCCCCATTCCTTTTCGAGCTTGCGGTACAGCACCTCCAGCATCCGCGTGCGCTGCCAGCAGCGGCCGCGTTCAAACCGCGGGGTGAGATTCGGACGCACCCATACGTAGGTATTGACGCCGTTTACCACCGCGTGGGTCATCCCGTTGTCCGACGGGCGCAGGCTACCGCCCACCTCGGCATACAGCACCGCCACGTCGTGTCCGCGGGCAACCAGCTCCTCCGCCTGCTCCTTGTAGAACGAGCCGAGCAGCGGGGCGGTCTTGGTGCCGTACCAGGACGGGATCATCAGGATCTTCATACGCGCATCTCCTTTGACAAGTAATTAGTCAAAACATAAGTATAGTATACGCAATTTCCCGACAAAGTGCAAGAGCAAAACCACAGAATATAAAAAAGGAATTTTCTCTTTACATCGGCGCACAATTCGGGTATAATAAGAAACTGGAAATTTCGTGAATGGGAGAAGTACCATGCTGCAATATGAAGAACTCAAACTGAAATTAGAGGGTATGCTTCCGCAGATCGAGGATCTCGCGGAGTCCATCGGCCTGACTCAGCTCAAGCGTGAGGCAGACGAGCTGGATGCGCGTGCCGCCGCCCCCGGGTTTTGGGACGATATGGAGCACGCGAAGAAGATCACCCAAAAGGCCGCTTCGGTCAAGGGTAAGATCGAAAGCTATGAAAAGCTGCACGCCGACTATCAGGACACGCTGACCCTCATCGAGCTCGCCGACGAGGCAGAGGATCTCTCCCTGCTCGACGAGTGCGTGGCGGGTCTCGAGCAGATCGAGAAGTCAATGGAGAGCCAGCGGCTCGCCACCCTGCTCAGCGGCGAATATGACAGCAAGAACGCCATCCTCACCTTCCACGCGGGCGCGGGCGGCACCGAGGCGCAGGACTGGGCCTCGATGCTCTACCGTATGTACACCCACTGGGCCGAATCGCATGGCTTCCAGTATAACGTCCTCGACTATCTCGACGGCGATGAGGCGGGACTCAAGAGCGCCTCTATCGAAATCATCGGCGAGAACGCCTACGGCTACCTCAAGGGCGAGGCGGGCGTGCACCGTCTGGTGCGCATCTCCCCCTTCGATTCGTCGGGACGCCGCCACACCTCCTTCTCGGCACTCGAGGTTATCCCCGAGCTCGACGAGGATGTTGAGGTGGACATCCGCCCCGAGGACATCAAGATGGACGTATTCCGCTCCTCCGGCGCGGGCGGTCAGCACATCAACAAGACTTCCTCGGCTGTTCGACTGACCCACATCCCGACGGGTATCGTGGTCGCGTGCCAGAACGAGCGCAGCCAGTTCCAGAACCGCGACAAGGCGATGGCAATGCTCAAATCCAAGCTCGTCGAGATCAAGGAGCGCGAGCACCTCGACCGCCTCGAGGACATCAAGGGCAACCAGGCGCAGATCGCCTGGGGCAGCCAGATCCGCTCCTACGTCTTTATGCCCTACACGCTGGCGAAGGACACCCGCACCGGCTACGAAATGGGCAATATTCAGGCGGTGATGGACGGCGAGATCGACGGCTTCATCAACGCCTATCTGCAGGGACTTGCCAACGGCACACTCGACAAGGCTGCTACCGCTGAAGACTAAAATACAACGAACAACAGCCGATGCGCGCTCAGGCACGCATCGGCTGTTGTTTTGTTGAACAAAATCACAGATTCTTGACGTACGCGCTGACGGAAGGAAATCCATCCCGCTTGCGGTATTCGCCCGCCGTAATGCCGTAGTGACGGCGGAAGCAGCGGGTAAAATAGTTCATATCCGAGAAGCCGCATTCCAGCGCGACCTTCGAGATGCCAATCTTCTCGTTAATGAGCAGGCGGCGCGCCTTCTCAAGACGCAGCACGCGGATATACTCCATCGGGCGCACACCGACGACCGACTTAAACAATCGGCAAAAATACGACTCGTCATACCCGAACATCTCGCTGATACTCGACGAGGAGATTTCCTCGCAATAGTGGTCGGCGATATACTCGATGACCTGCCGCAGACGCCCCTCCGCCACGGGACGGACGTAGCGGGTGTCCTGATGCTTCTCGAACAGCACCGAGAGAAACTGATAGACCAGACCGACCTGCATCAGCTGAAAGCCCTTGCGCTTCTCCCCCGTAACCTTGAAAATCTGTTCAATAATCTCCAGAACCTCGGAATCGTTAATCAACGGCATAAACACCGACGCATGGGTAACGAACGGACGAAGCAGCCGATAGGCAGTCTTATCCTGTGCAAACTGCGCGACGAGCTCAAACATCATCACGCGATAGGAAATCTCCTCTATGGCCGTCGCCTCGTGCGTGCAGCCGGGGTTAATGATCACCACGTCCCCCGCCTTGGCGACAAATTCCTCGCCCGCGATGTGCGCGAGCATCGAGCCCTCGTCGATGATCAGCACCTCAAAACGGTCGTGCCAGTGCAGCGGCACACATTTCGCCTGCGGCGGTGCCTTATGGCGCAACAGACGCACCGCGTCTGCGCCATAATACATCAAGCCCGGCTCGCGTAATTTCTCGTAATCCATATTATCCCCCGAAAAGTCTAAAACATCCTACCAAAGCAGCGCATCGCTTCCATTCGGAACAATGTTATCATAGCATATCTCGACAGCAAAATCAATACAGAAATCCCGACTTTTTTTGGTTTTATTCTAAAAAGCAGATCAAAATCGTCCAAATTAAATGGAGAAACAGTAAACTTGTCGTGGTTTTCCATTTGTGATATATTATACTAATATTCAGCTACGAATCCCCACTTTAATCATCGGAGGTAATCTGTTATAAAAAATTAAAAGTCGGCCTGCATGGCGTCGGCGGTATCGCCCTGCGTCACATCCCCGCGTGGAACAGTCCGGAGGATGACGAGATTGTGGCGATGTGCGATATTCGTCCCGAGCAGATGGAGCCTTATCCGAACGTCTGTCACTACACGGGCTTTCATGAGATGTTGGATGACAAGGCGCTCGACATCATCGACACTCTGTAATTTTCTTAATTTTTTGCCCGATCGCCCTTTGTCGCGGTCGGTTTTTATTGTATTCGTCAAAAAAGTGCTAAAACAAGTCAAAAGCCTCCCTTGTTTTTGCCTTTTTTTATTGTATTCTTATAGATGGAAGGATTTCCTTTCGCAAAACACACGGAGGTGCTAAGATATGTTAAAAATCGGAACCTGTATTTCTTTCAGCTCGATGGAAACTTTGGAAGAAAAGCTGCAAGCAATGCGCGACAACGGCTTCACCACTTGTCAATTGCTTTCTTGGAAGATGTCTTTGTGGACGGACGAAAACGCCGCCCGCGTCAAGGAACTGTTTGAAAAATATGGCGTGACTATCACCGCGTTCTGGTGCGGTTGGCGCGAGCCCGTCGCGTGGGATCCGCGCAATGGCCCGTTGACCATCGGTATAGTGCCGCCCGCTTTCCGCTACGAGCGTATGAATAATCTGGAGGCCGGTGCGGACTTCGCGCATAAGCTCGGCGTGCGGGATATGATTACGCACATGGGCTTCATACCCGAAAACCCCAACGACCCCGATTTTGCCGGCATGTGTGTCGCAGTACGTCGCGTGGCCAAGTATATACAGAACGAGTATGATATGCGCCTGCTGTTCGAGACGGGCCAGGAAACACCTATGGCGATCCTGCGCTGCTTTGAGACCGTCGATTGCGACAACCTCGGCGTCAACCTCGACACTGCCAACCTCATCACCTACGGCAAGGCCAACCCCGTCGATGCACTGGACACCATCGGTAAATACGTGTGTAACGTCCACGCAAAGGACGGCGTCTATCCCACCAGCGGTTTCCAAAACGGCCATGAAACCCCCATCGGTGAAGGCAAGGTGGATTTCCACGCTTTCATCCGTCGACTCAAAGAGCTCGGCTACGACGGTCCGCTCACCATCGAGCGCGAGATCTCCGGCAACGCCGTATCGGTCAACAATGAGATCCTCGCAGCTCGCGATTATCTGCAGAACATCCTTAACGAAGTATACGGAGGTTGAGTAATATGTTGAGAGTTGCATTAGTCGGTGTCGGCGGCATCAGCCCCAAACATATCGGCCCTTGGATGGCGATGGAGGATGTGGAATTGGTCGCGCTGTGCGACATCCGTCCCGAGCAGATGGAGAAATACCCCGACATCCATCATTACACCGATTACAAGGAAATGTTGGAAGTGGAGAAGCCGGATATCCTCGATATCTGCCTGCCCTCCTACCTGCACGCCGAGGTATCCATCTATGCGATGGATCGCGGTATCCACGTGCTGTGCGAAAAGCCCATTGCACTGAAGGTCGAAGACGTCGCTCGTGTATACGAAGCGGCGCGCCGTAACAACGTGCACTTTATGGTTGCCCAGGTCGTGCGTTTCCAGGCCAGCTATGAGGTCGTCAAGGATGCGTTCGAGTCCGGCAAGTACGGCAAACTTCTCGCCGCTCATATGTCCCGCCTGAGCGTCAAGCCCAACTGGAGCTGGGACAACTGGATGATGGATGAGAAGCGCAGCGGTTTGGTGCCCTTCGATCTGCACGTGCACGACGTGGACTTTATGCTGTATGCATTTGGTATGCCGAAGAGCCATTCTGTCAACCGTACCAAGATGCCCGATCAGGACTATATCCAGACGACGTTCTACTACGATGATTTCTTTATCACCGTGGAGGCTGGATGGTTTAACTCGAAGTTCCCGTTCTGCGGCGACTACCGCTTCCAGTTCGAGAACGCCATCATCGAAAAGACCGCCGGCGGCGTGAAACTGTACACCCCCACCGAAGTCGTTGAACTGGAAAAGGCAGGCGTACAGGATGAGGAGATCAATATGGTCATTACCGAGGAAGATCCCTACGAAAACGAGATCCGCTATTACATCGACTGCGTGAAGGCGGGTATCGAGCCGGACAAGGTCAAGGAAATCGAGATGCAGAACCTGCTCGAAATTCTTACCAGCCTGTAAGCACACATCAACAACATAAAAGAGCCGACCGTTCATCGAACGGTCGGCTCTTTTCGTTGGTGTCTTTAGACGCTGAGCCTGTAGCATCCCCTTCTAGGGGGCTACTCAAATCACCAGTTTACTGGTGATTATGATTTGGAATAACCAATCTTATTTCGCACCGGAATAGGAGACAGAGGTGTCCGTAACCACAGTCTTAACATTCTCCTTGCGACGAGAGGTCGCTACGTGCTGCTGCAGCTCGTTGAGATACAGTTTCTCATCGCAGGTGAAATTCACAAAGTTCTTATCGCCGATGATGCGCGCCTCGAGGTGCTTAATGCCGTTAGCCAACATCGCTGCGATCTGATCTTCAATGGGATTGCCCGCCTAGTCAGCGAATGCACCAAGAATACTTAGCCATCATCATTCCCACCCTTTCGGGCAGTTGAAAAGAATTTGCAATTTTAAAAACTTGAGCCGCCTTTTACTTTTAAACCAGAATCATACATAAATTGTCCCGCTTTTGGGTGATTCTGTGAGTTTGGTCGGTCTACGACCGAACTCAGACACCACTGTACGCGGAGAAGCCGCCGTCAACCGGCACGACAACGCCGGTCACGAAGCCGGATGCCTTCTCGTCGGTGAGCCACAGCAGGGTACCGAGCAGCTCATCCGCCTCACCGAAGCGACCCATCGGGGTCGCGCGCAGAATCTTCTCCGTGCGGGGGGTGGGATTCCCCTCGGCATCGAACAGCAGCGCACGGTTCTGGTTGGTGACGAAGAAACCGGGGGCAATCGCGTTGACGCGGATGCCCTGACCCGCGAAATGCACCGCCAGCCACTGAGTGAAGTTGGACACCGCGGCCTTTGCCGCGCTGTACGCGGGGATCTTGGTCAACGGACGGAACGCGTTCATCGAGGAAACATTAAGAATACAACAGCCCTCGACCCCAAGCATATCCTTCGCGAAAACCTGAGTGGGCAGCAGAGTACCCATTAAATTCAGATCAAAAACAAAATTGAAACCCGTCTTATCGAGATTAAAGAAGGTCGCAAAATCCTCCGCGGACTCGTCGCCCTCCTGGAAGTTCTCGTGCAAGGTGGTACACTTCGGGCTGTTACCGCCCGCACCGTTGATGAGGATCTGGCACTTGCCGTAGTCCGCTACGATCGCCTCGTGAACAGCAATCAGATTCTCCTTATCCAACACGTTCGCCTTATAGCCCTTGGCATCGCCGCCCTCGGCGACGATCTCGGCGGCGGCGGCCTTCGCTGCTTCCTCGTTCAGATCGAGCAGCGCGATCTTGTGACCCTGCTTGGCGAGCGCCTTGGCAAAGGAAGAACACAGCACGCCGCCCGCACCGGTGATAACAACAACTTTACTCATAGATGTCATTCTCCTTTAGATAATATAAACGGATTATTCCCGGCCTCTTTCGACCGCCTCAAACAGGCCTGCAATGTAGGTCGCTCCCAGCGCGCGGTCATACAGACCGTAGCCGTAGCGGCCCTTTTCGCCCCAGATCATACGACCGTGGTCAGGACGCACGTAGCCGTCGAAGCCGCTCTCGACGAGTGCCTTGACAATCTCGTACATATCCAGCGAGCCGCAAGAGGTGGGGTGACCGACCTCTTCAAACTGGCGAGTGCCGGTGTGCTTGATGTTGCGCAGGTGCGCGAAGTGGATGCGGTTGCCGAAGCGGCGGATCATCGCGGGCAGGTCGTTGTCGACCGACGCGCCGAGCGAGCCGGTGCAGAAGGTCAGACCGTTTGCGGGGCTGTCCACGATCTTTAAGAAACGCTCAAGGTTCTCCTCACAGGTGATGATGCGGGGCAGACCGAACATACCCCACGGCGGATCATCGGGATGGATTGCCATCTTGACGCCGACCTCCTCCGCAACAGGGATGACCGCCTGCAGGAACACCTTAAGGTTCTCCCACAACTGCTCCTCACCCATCGCCTTGTAGGTCTCGAGCAGAGCCTTCAGCTCTTCCTTCGAATAGCTCTCGTCCCAACCGGGCAGGGAGAGCTCGCAGGTCAGCGGGTTCATCTCCAATACGGTCTGATCGTCGTACGCGAGCGCGTTCGCGCCGTCGGGCTGCTGATGCTCAAGCTCGCTGCGCAGCCAATCGAACACCGGCATAAAGTTGTAGCAGATGCACTTAACGCCCGTCTTACCGAGGCGGCGCACATTTTCGCAATAATTCGCAATCAGCTGAGGAGCCTTCTCGTTGCCGAGCTTGATATCCTCGGGGACGGGCACGCTCTCAACGACCTCAAACTCCAAGCCTTTATCATTGGCCTTCTTCTTGAGGGCGGCGATGCTCTCCTCGCTCCACACCTCACCCGCGGGCACATCGTACACAGCAGAGACGATGCCGCTCATCGTGGGAATCTGGCGGATGTGATCCAGTGTCACCGGATCGTTGTCGCCGTACCAGCGAAATGTCAGTTTCATAAGACAGTCCTCCTTTTTTTGATAACGGTTGCGGCAGGCTTTCCGCCCGCTCGCCCTAAGCCGCCATTCTGTTTTCATTATAGCGAAAAAGACGGCGTTTTTCCATTGTTTATTCATAGGAAATAGGTAATTTTATATTGCAAATATGTTCGTCTCATGCTACAATGTTGTTAGAAAAGGGCAAACTATTTCTCATTATATACAAAAAGGCGGATATATTATGGAAAAAACGATCAAAGGGCGGGATGATTGGCAATACCAGCACACACTGACCCCCTATCCCGATCCGACACAGTTTTTTATGCACGCGCACGACACCTTCGAGGTGCTGTATTTCGTTTCAGGCAAAGGTACCTATTCGGTGGAAAGCACCGCCTATGCACTAGAACCGGGCAGTGTGCTTCTGATGCGCCCCGGCGAGGTACACAAGCTGCAGATCGACCCCTCTATGCCTTACGAGCGCATCGTATTGCAGTTCCGCGAAAACTGGCTGCTGCATTTTAACGACCTTTACCGCCCGCTACTCTCCCCCTTCACACGCCGCCCGCTCGGGCAGAGCAACCTCTATTCCCCTGCCGAATTCGACAGTCCCTTTGTTCTGTCCTGTTTAAAACGCATCGAGCAAGCGGGTGACAGCGCGATGCAGACGCTGATTGCCGAGACGGTTATGCCGGCCATTCTATCGGAATTCTACAAGGCGCACAAAGCGCACCGTCGCGCCGCGGACGAGCAGCCACAACCGCCGCACACCCGTATGCAGGATATTCTGCTGTATGTCAATGAGCATCTGTTTGACGAATTAAGCCTCGACGACCTGTGTGAGCGGTTTTACATCTCCAAGACCCAGCTCGGGCGGCTTTTCCGTGCCGCGACCGGCTCGACCGCGTGGGACTACATCCTCGTCAAACGTCTTGTTGAAGCGCGTCGACAGATCCTCTCGGGGCTGCCCGTTACCGAGGTGTCCCTCGCCTGCGGTTTCCGAGACTATTCTGCTTTCTATCGCGCTTATAAAAAGCGCTATGGCGAATCGCCCGTGCTTGACCGACGCCGCACTATGGCAAGATAAGCATAAAAAGCAGCCGATGCACATTGTGCATCGGCTGCTTTTGCGATCACTTTGTATAGACCTCAGGTTTGAGTACGCCGACGTAGGGCAGCGCGCGGTATTTCTCGTCATAATCGAGGCCGTAGCCGACGACGAACTCATCGGGAATGACCGTGCCGACGTAGTCCGCCTCAAGGTCAACCTCACGGCGGTCAGGCTTATCGAGCAGAGTGCAGGTCTTGACGCTCTTTGCACCCTTAAACTCCAAATAACGCTTAAGATACGACAGGGTGCGACCGCTGTCGATGATATCCTCGATGATGAGGATATCGCACTGATTAATGTCCTTGCGGACAAGATCAAGAATAATATTGACGTTGCCGGTGGTCTTGGTGTCAGCACCATAGGACGACACGCGCATAAAGTCAATCTCCAGCGGCAGGGTGATGTGCTTCATCAGATCGCCCATAAACACCACCGAGCCCTTAAGGATACATAGCAGCAGAAGCTTTTTATCCTTGCCCGCGTAATCCTCGTCAATGCGCTTCGCCAGCCCCGCAACGACCGTCTCGATCTCCTCGGGTGACAGTAAAATTCTCTCTACATCCTTGTGCATATCTGCACCCCCGTAAAAAACTATGGTTTAAGTATAACGGCAATGGCGGAAAAAGTCAATTCTTCCATCGCGATTTTTCTCAATATTCCTTATTCTCTTTAACCATTTTCCGCACGTGGGCGAAGGTCGCGTCCTCCCCCTCATCGCGCAGCATCGTTAGCCACTCCTCCAGCAGATCAGAGGTATCGGGATGGATGGAGCGGCGGGGCTTGCCGCGCAGAAAATACTCCAGCGGGTGCGCGGGGGTGTAGTTGTCCCCTTGATAGATCTTGCTCGCGGCAACGCGGTCACACAGCATCTCCACGACGTAGCGCAGCGGCATTTTCACGGGCTGTACCTTCTTGGTAGCGGGGTTATAGTCGTTCCAATATTCGAAGTGATGGCGATTGCGCCCCTTGTGGTGCAGCCACGCAGGGGAGTAGCCGAACTTTTCCCGCTCAACCTCGTTGGGACTGCGGGTACCCTGATAATATTTCGCACCCGCCCAAAATTCCGCCGGCGAATACTTCGACAGATCGTGAAACAACCCCTGCCAACCGATCCCCGCCTTAATGCAGTGGCGGATGACCTGATGGCGGTGGCGGCTGATGGTGCGAAAATGGCGAAACGCCTGCATACCGAAAACCTCTCTTTGCGGTTGAAATATCCATACAAATGTGCTATGATTGAAACAACACGTTATCGGTGGCTCTTGTCCGCGACCTTAGCGATCGCCGCCGTGCTGATGCCCGACGCATCCTTGCGGAAGATGCCTGCGGTATCGTACGTCTGCGCAAGGGAGACGAAATCGTCGTCTGAGATGATCAGATGGTCAATGAGCTTGATGCCGAGCTCCTGCAGCAGCTTTGCGAAACGGCGGGTGGTCTCGATGTCCGCGTTCGATGGGAACGCGTGGCCGTTGGGGTGGTTATGCGCCATCACCACCATTGTCGCGTTATCCCGCAGCACCTGCTGTACCGCACCACGCATACTGAACTGGGTGGAATTGACGCTGCCTGTGAATACGCGGGTGGTGTTGAGCACCTTATAGCGGTTATCCATACTCATCAGCACGACCGACTCGTCCTTTTGCCCGCTGAACCACGGCAGCAAATACCGCCCGAAATCCTCCGGCTTATACAAAGGCTTAACAAACGCGTATTGCTCGCGCTGATAGCGACGGGCGACCTGTCCGCAGAAGGTGATGAGGGTCGCGATGTGCGGCGTGACGCCGTCCACCTTGATGAGATCCTGATAGTCCGCCTCCAGCACCTTCGCTAAGGAGCCGAAGCTGTCCTCCAGCGTATGCCCGAGGTCGTTGGTGTCGCGATACGGGATTGCATAGTAGAGCAGCATCTCCAGCACCTCGTGCCCACTGAAATGCGACAGCCCCTCGTTGAGAAACCGCTCCTTCATCCGCTGTCGGTGTCCCTCGTGGGGGTTCTTTTCCTTCTTCTCCGACAACGTCGTCACCTCTCTTTTCATAATTTCGCTTTATTTTATCATAACTTTCCTGTATTGTAAAGGAGACTTTTAATGAAAACCTCCATCACCGTCAGCCGCAACGACGCAGGTCAGCGGCTGGATAAATTTCTCACCAAAACCTACAAGGCGTTGCCGATGGCGATGCTGTATAAGGCGATCCGCAAAAAGGACGTGCGGCTCAACGGCAAGCGGTGCGAAGCCGCCGACCGCTTAAAAGAGGGGGATGTCATCGGGCTATTCCTACCCGATGACGTGCTCACCCAAGCACCACCAACCTACGAATTTATGCACGCGTCTAAGGTGCTCGACATCGTGTACGAGGATGAGAATATCCTGCTGCTCAACAAAAAGGTCGGGCTGCTGGTGCACCCCGACGACCGCGAGTTCCGCGACACGCTCATCTTCCGCGTGCAGCGGTATCTGTACGAAAAAGGCGAATACGACCCCGCGGCGGAGTTTAGCTTTGCCCCCGCGCTGGTCAACCGCATCGACCGCAACACCGCGGGCATCGTCATCGCGGCGAAGACCGCCGCCGCCCTGCGAATCCTAAACGACAAGCTCAAAAACCGCGAGATTCAGAAATACTATCAGTGCATCGTGCACGGCAGGATGCCGAAGCGAGAGGACACCCTCGAGGGGTATCTCGAGAAGAACGAGGCGCAAAACCGCGTCTACATCTCCGACAAGGCGAAGGCGGGTGCGCGCACCATCCGCACCCGCTATAAGGTGCTGGGGCAGCGCGACGGCTTTTCCCTGCTCGAGGTGCATTTGCTGACAGGGCGCACCCACCAGATCCGTGCCCATCTCGCGAGCATCGGCCACCCCCTGCTCGGCGACGGCAAATACGGCACCAATGCGCTTAATAAGGGGACGGGGTTTGATAAGCAGGCGCTCTGCTCCTATCGGCTCAAATTTGACTTCACCACCCCTGCGGACGAGCTGGATTATCTGAACGGCAAGGAATTTACGCTTGAGGATATTTGGTTTGTGCCACTGTTCGAGAGCGGGGAGATACGAAAGAATTAGAAACAGCGACGGCGGATCACAGATCCGCCGTCGCTTTCTCCTCCTTATAACACACAATCTTCCCGTCGCGCACGGACACCCACACGGTATCCCCCTGCTCATACACCCCGCCGAGCAGCTGCTCGGCGATGACATCCTCCACCTGCGCCTGCAGGGCGCGGCGCAAGGGGCGTGCCCCATAGACGGGGTCGTACCCGCTCTCGGCGATGTGCGCCGCGACCCCGTCCTGCACCGCGCACCGATAGCCGAGTGCCTCCAGTCGCGCCGCCATCTGTGTGAGCAGCCGCTCGGCGATACGCTCGACCTCGGCGCGGGTGAGCGGGCGGAACACGATGATCTCATCCACACGGTTGATAAACTCGGGGCGGAACAGCCGTTTTAATTCCGCCATCGCGGCGGCACGCGCGGCAGGATAGCCGCCCGCGTCCCCCGTCTGTGTGCCGAAGCCGACCTTCCCCTGCCCCGCGATCTCCCGCGCGCCGACATTCGAGGTCATCACGATGAGGGTATTGCGAAAATCCACCCGCCGCCCCTGCGCGTCGGTGAGCTGCCCGTCCTCAAGGATCTGCAGCAGCATGTTGAACACGTCGGGGTGCGCCTTTTCGATCTCATCAAACAGCAACACGCTGTACGGATGGCGACGCACCTGCTCCGTAAGCTGACCGCCCTCGTCGTGACCGACGTAGCCCGGTGGCGAGCCGACAAGGCGCGAGACGGAATGCTTCTCCATATACTCCGACATATCGAGGCGGATCATCGCCTTTTCGTCCCCGTACACCGTGTCGGCGAGCGCCTTGCACAGTTCGGTCTTGCCGACGCCCGTCGGGCCGAGAAAGATAAACGACCCCGACGGACGGCGCGGGTCCTTAAGTCCCACACGACTGCGGCGCACCGCCCGCGCCACCGCCGATACCGCCTCATCCTGCCCGACAATGCGGCGGTGCAGGATCTCCTCGAGACTGCGCAGACGCTGCTCCTCCTCACGGCCGACCTGCTCGACGGGGATCCCCGTCCAGCTGGCTACGATCGCCGCGATGTGTGCGCCCGTGACCTCGCCATACAGCGGCGAAGCCACCACGTCGGTCGATGACAGCTGCGCTGCCAGCGCCCGCTCCTCGTTGTGCAGGCGTGCCGCCAGCTCGAACGCCTGACGACTGACCGCGTCCCGCTTCTCACGCTCAAGGCGGGCAAGCTCCCCCTGCAAAGACGGCTCCCCCGTAGCGGGAATCAGCCGCAAGCCCGACGCCGCCTCGTCGATGAGGTCGATCGCCTTGTCGGGCAGAAAACGGTCGGGAATATACCGCTCCGACAGCCGTATCGCGGCATCCAGTGCCTCGTCGGTGATGGTCACGCGGTGATGTTCTTCATAACGGCGGCGAAGCCCGATAAGGATCGCCCGCGTTTGCTCAGAAGTCGGCTCGCTCACCGTCACGGGCTGAAACCGCCGCTCAAGAGCGGTGTCCTTCTCGATATGGCGACGGTATTCCGCGACGGTGGTTGCCCCGACGAGCCGCAGTTCTCCGCGGGCAAGTAAGGGTTTGAAGATGTTCGCCGCGTCCACCGCGCCCTCCGCCGCGCCCGTGCCGATAAGGTTGTGCAGCTCATCAATGAACAGCAGCACATCCCCCGCTTTAATGACCTCATTGACAGCGTTTTTGACCCGCTCCTCGAAGTCGCCGCGGTATTTCGTCCCCGCGACCATCCCCGTGAGATCTAGTGTCACCAGCCGCTTGTCGCACAGCATATCCGGCACGTCCCCTGCGACGATGCGCTGAGCGAGGCCCTCCACCACCGCAGTCTTGCCGACACCCGGCTCACCGATGAGACAGGGGTTATTCTTCGTACGGCGGCAGAGGATGCAAATAACGCGTAAAATTTCCTCATCCCGCCCGATGACAGGGTCGAGCTTGCCCAGCCGCGCGAGCCGCGTCAGATCCCGCCCAAACTGATCGAGCGTCGGGGTGCGGCTCTTGCCGCTCGCGCGGGCGGGCGCGTCCGCACTGCGCGGCGCGGTGACGCGGGCGATGTCTGAAAGCAGCTCACTCGGGCGACCATCGAGCTGCTGCAGCAGCCGCACCGCCACCCCCGTATCATCCCGCAATATCGCCGCGAGCAGATGCTCTGTCCCCGCGAGCCGCTGTCCCGACAGCGCGGCATCGGTCAGCGCCAGCTCCATCGCCGCTTTTGCGCGTGGGGTAAAGTCGTCAGGCGTCAGCACGCTGTACGCGCCTCCGCTCTCACCCTCTAACATCTTCTCCATATAGCGCAGCACCGTAATGCCGCGCGCCGCAAGCACTGTCGCCGCCACGCCGCTTCCCTCACGCAAAAGCCCGAGCAGTAAATGCTCGGTACCGACGTAGGTGTGTCCCATCTCGCGCGCCGCCTCCATTGCCATATTCAGTGCGGTGTTTGCTTTTTCCGTGAACCGTTTAAACCGATACATAACCACGCCTCCTCAGTAGGGTGACACAAGTAACCCTACTAGAATATAGGCGGCTTTTTGTCCCTTTATACATTCGCAAATTTCTTGCACCACCCCGCCGGTCTCGTCATAGTATGGTGTTGTAAGGGGGTGGAATGAATGTGTCTGCGTAATCTCTTCTGCGGCAACGACTGTACCTGGATCCTGTTCATCATCATCGTTCTTCTGTTGATCGATAATGAGGACTGCGGTAACGACTATGGTCGTAGCGGCTGCGGCTGTGGCTGCAACTGATCCCATCCAAGAAAAAGGCGGGTGCTTAGCACCCGCCTTTTTCACTTTTTTTGCTTTTTTGCTTGACACAATAAAAGGAATTTGATAAAATTTTGTTTAGTTGGGTTGTTTTCTGTCGCAAAAATTCGAAGAAAAGGAGTTGTTAGGCGTGACCTCAACCGGAATCGTGCGAAGGATCGACAGCGTCGGGCGTTTTGTTCTCCCCATTGAACTGCGGCGTACCCTCCAGATCGAAGAAAATGATTCTCTGGAGATTTTCGTCGAGGACAACACCATCGTGCTGAAGAAATACCAGCCGGCGTGTATCTTCTGCGGCAACGCTCGCGACATCGCTCTCTACAAGAGCAAGAACATCTGCGCTGAATGCATCCGTACCCTGCAAAATAGCGGTTAACTCAAACGAAAAGGACAGTGCCGAGGCACTGCCCTTTTTCTTTACGTTTGTTTACTCGGATCGACGCCGCGCAAACGACGACTCTGCAGATAATCCTCCAGAATGATGGTCGCCGCAACCGTGTCCACGACCTGCTTGCGCTTCTTGCCGCGCACATCCGTCTGATTGAGAAAGCCGATGGCGGAGACTGTTGTCATCCGCTCATCCCACAATTCGGTCGGCAGTCCTGCCTTCTGTGCAAGAGAATCAGCAAAGCTCTCGGCTCGGCGCGCGCTCTCGCCGCGCGAGCCGTCCATATTGCGTGGATGACCCACAACCAGCCACTCGGCACCCTGCTCGGCGGCGATCGTCGCGATGCGATCGACCAGCCGCTTAAGATCCCACTCTTCCACCGTGCCGATCGGGAATGCGAGCATCTCCCGCGCGTCGCTGATCGCCACGCCTGTGCGCTTGAGTCCCAAATCAACCGCCAAGATCTTCATAGTTCCGCCTCCCCGCTCGTTTATCATCCCGATGATACCACACCTCGGCAAAAAAAGCAATCCCACACGCCATTTTGCCCCGTACAAAGCACGAATATGGCAGATTATCCCTAATTTTTTACAAAATTTGAATTTTTTTGCAGTTTTTTGAAAATAATCTTGCAAAAAGCAATATTTGTGCTTATAATAAATATATTCCAAATAAGGAGATGTTTTCTATGTCTTACGTTGACAGAGTATTAGACGAATTAAAGGTTCGCTACGCGGATCAGAAGGAATTCCTCCAGACCGCCGAAGAGGTGCTGGAGTCCCTACGTCCCGTCATCGCCGCGAACCCCCAGTATGAAGCGGCCGGTCTGCTTGAGCGTCTGGTCGAGCCCGAGCGCGTGATTATCTTCCGTGTACCGTGGGTCGACGACAACGGCAAGGTGCAGGTCAATCGCGGCTACCGCGTACAGTTCAACAGCGCCATCGGCCCCTACAAGGGCGGTCTGCGCTTCCACCCCTCGGTGAACTTGAGCATCATGAAGTTCCTCGCCTTTGAACAGACCTTCAAGAACTCCCTGACCAGCCTGCCGATGGGCGGCGGCAAGGGCGGCTCTGACTTCGATCCCCGCGGCAAGTCCGACAACGAGATTATGGCGTTCTGCCAGAGCTTTATGACCGAGCTGTTCCGCCACATCGGTCCCGACACCGACGTGCCCGCAGGCGACCTCGGCGTGGGTGCGCGCGAGATCGGCTATCTGTTCGGCCAGTACAAGCGTCTGGTCAACCGCTACGAGGGCGTGCTGACCGGTAAGGGCCTCGCCTATGGCGGCTCCCTCATCCGTCCCGAGGCAACCGGCTTCGGCGCGGTGTACTACACCGATGAAATGCTCAAATCCTTCGGCGACACCATCAAAGGCAAGTCCTTCGCCATCTCCGGCTTCGGTAACGTTGCTTGGGGTACCGTCAAGAAGGTCACCGAGCTTGGCGGTAAGGTGGTCACCATCTCCGGCCCCGACGGCTACGTCTACGACGAGGATGGCATCAACACCGAGGAGAAGATCAACTTCATGCTCGAGATGCGCGCCTCCGGCCACGACAAGGTCAAGGACTACGCCGACAAGTTCGGTGTCCCCTACTTCGAGGGTCAGAAGCCCTGGGGCACCAAGGCTGACATCATTATGCCCTGCGCGACCCAGAACGAGGTCGGCATGGCCGAGGCGGAGAAGATCGTCGCCAACGGTGTCAAGTACTACGTCGAGGTTTCCAATATGCCCACCACCAACGAAGCAATGGCGTACCTCAAGGCGAACGGCGTCATCGTCGCTCCCTCCAAGGCCGTGAACGCGGGCGGTGTATCGGTCTCCGGCCTGGAGATGAGCCAGAACTCCATGCGCTACAACTGGACCGAGGAAGAGGTCGACGCGAAACTCAAGCAGATTATGTACAACATCTACTGGAACTCCTTCAATGCCGCGAAGAAGTATGGTATGGAAGGCGATCTGGTTGCCGGCGCGAACATCTCCGGCTTCGAGAAGGTTGCCACCGCAATGATGGCACAGGGCATCTGCTAAATCCCGCTAAACTACATAAAGAAAAGAGCCAACCGAATTCGGTTGGCTCTTTTTCTTTACATATCGATCTCGAGCACGTCCTCGTTCTCATCCAGTAGAAACAGCAGCTCGTCATAGGTCGTCTCACGCGGCATCCGCACCGCAAAGGTGCAGGTGAGGATGTTATCGTTTGCCTTCTTCACGCGGAAGAACTCAATGTGCATCTGACGCGCAGCAAACTGTGTGCGCAGGCGCTCGGTAACCTGCGGCGAATACCGCACCCGCATCTCAACCTGATTGATCGCCGTGCCCTCCATACGGTTGATCGTGCTATGTAGCAGAAATTGCAGCACAATGATCAGCAACGCGACAAACAATCCAATCGCGTACATTCCCGCGCCCATCGCCATGCCGACCGCTGCTGTCGCCCACAGTCCCGCAGCGGTGGTCAGACCGCGAATGGAGGCGTCCTTAACAAAAATCACGCCCGCACCGAGAAAACCGATGCCCGTGACGATGTTCGACGCAACGCGGGTGGGATCGACATCCATCCCCGCGACATTCATCAGGTCGGTAAAACCATACTTTGACACAACCATCACCAGCGAGGCGCCGATCGCCACGATTACGTGGGTGCGGATGCCCGCCTCTTTTTGCCGTCGGCTACGCTCCGTGCCGATCAATCCCCCGAGCAGAGCGGCGAGGAAGATGCGTAGCATCCAAACACCTTCATTTAGTAAAAAATCCGTCAACCATCCCATAGAAATACCCTCCCTCGAAATAAAAACGACAGCCCCGCTGCCGCAAACACGGCAACAGAGCCCTTACAATTTATTGCATCATAGCACAATCTATGCGTCTTGTCAAGCAACTTTGCTGATGTGCACACCATTTTTCCTCCTGCATACACTGAAAATAAGACAATGAACCAGGAGGGATACTATGCGTCTTTGCGACCTAAAAAGCGGACAGCGCGGCAGGGTCACCGCACTACACACCGTCGGCAGTATGCGTCGTCGTCTGCTTGACATTGGCCTCATTGTAGGAACGCTCGTGGAATGCGTCGGGCGCAGTCCCGGCGGCGATCCCGCTGCCTATCTCATCCGCGGCGCTGTCATCGCCATCCGTGACTGCGACAGCGCAAACATTTTGATAGAAAGATGGGATCCGTCATGGGCCTGACAAAAAACGCATCGGGACGCGGAGCGATCGATAACGGTCATATAATCGATCGGGAAAGTCATGAACTGGTGATCGCCCTTGCGGGCAATCCAAACGTCGGCAAGAGCACCCTGTTCAATGCACTCACGGGAATGAAGCAACACACCGGCAACTGGCCGGGTAAGACCGTTACCAACGCGCAAGGGCGTTGTACGACCGAAAAGCAACACTATGTGCTGGTCGATATACCGGGAACCTACTCTCTGATGGCACACTCTGCCGAGGAAGAGGTCGCCCGCAACTTTGTCTGCTTCGGACATCCCGACGCGGTTGTGGTGGTTTGTGATGCAACTTGCCTGGAACGCAATCTTAACCTCGTATTGCAAATAATCGAGGTAGGCGTGCCCGTCATTGTATGCGTTAATCTCATCGACGAGGCTGAGCGAAAACACATCACCGTGAACATAGAAAAGCTCGAAGCATGTTTAGGCGTGCCGATCGTTCCAACCATCGCCCGAAAAAAGCGTACACTCGAAGCTCTGTTCAAACGGTTGGACAGCACCGCAGTCAAAGCCACCGCACCCGTCACCATCTACTCCGCACCGATTGAGCAGGCCATTGCAGCGCTGACACCCCCACTCGCGCAAAAGGTCGGCGAGCAACTCAATACCCGTTGGCTGGCACTACACCTTCTAGCGCGAGACGATTCCTTGTCCGCGACACTGCGCACAGTCCTCGGCTATGATCTGACAGAGGACCCGACCATAGCAAAAACCATCGCAGAACAACGAAAAGAGTTAGCTTGTAAGGGCTTACAAGGCGAGGCGCTACGCGATAACATCGTCAACACCCTGGTTGTACAGGCACAAGAGATCTGTAAAGAGGTTGTTCTTTACGGCAAGCCCAACTACGCGGACACAGACCGTCGTGCCGATCGCATCCTCACCGGTCGTCGCTTCGGCTATCCCGTTATGCTCCTTTTGCTAATGCTGGTCTTTTGGCTGACCATCACAGGCGCCAACATTCCATCCCAACTGTTGGCGGACGGCCTGTTTTGGCTACAAGACCGTCTCAGCGAGCTGTTTTATTATCTGGGCGCTCCGCTGTGGCTACACGACGTCCTTGTGCTCGGCATCTATCGCACCTTGGCTTGGGTCGTATCGGTGATGCTGCCGCCAATGGCGATTTTCTTCCCGCTATTTACTCTGCTGGAGGATGTCGGCTATCTCCCCCGCATCGCCTACAACCTCGATCGACCGTTTGCGCGATGCAATGCCTGCGGAAAGCAAGCACTGACCATGTGCATGGGGTTTGGTTGCAATGCCGCAGGGGTGGTCGGTTGTCGCATTATCGACTCCCCGCGCGAGCGTCTGCTTGCGATCCTCACCAACAACTTTGTCCCGTGTAACGGGCGTTTCCCAACATTGTTAATGCTGCTAACCATCTTCTTTGTCGGCACAGCGGAAGGCTCATCTGTTGCAGCAGCGGCCCTGCTCACAATCCTCATTCTGCTGAGTGTTCTCGTTACCTTCTTTATCACATGGCTATTATCCAAAACGCTTCTGCGCGGAGAAGCGTCCTCCTTTACACTGGAGCTCCCCCCTTATCGTCGTCCGCAAATCGGGCAGGTGATTGTTCATTCAATGCTGGATCGCACGTTGTTTGTGTTGGGAAGAGCTGCAGCGGTTGCCGCTCCTGCCGGATTACTGCTATGGTGTATGGCAAACATCACCGTCGGCGACACCTCTCTGCTAATGACCTGTGCACAGTTCCTCGATCCGTTTGCGCGTCTGATGAGCTTGGACGGTGTCATCCTTATGGCGTTTATCCTTGGTTTTCCGGCCAATGAAATCGTTATTCCGATCATTCTTATGGCGTACCTTGCCACAGGGAGCCTGACAGACGTCACCGACCCGATGCAGCTGCGGGAGATCTTCGTCGCCAACGGCTGGACGCCGCTGACCGCCATCTGCACGGTGCTGTTCTCTCTCTTCCACTGGCCCTGCTCCACCACCCTGCTGACGATCCACAAGGAAACGGGCAGTGTTAAATGGACGGCGTTCGCCGCCGTTCTGCCGACCGTCATCGGTATGTTGCTGTGTATGCTCCTGACGGCCGTCGTCCATTGGCTGTCATAAATACCAAAGCCCCCGACCTCTAGGTCGGGGGCTTATATCGTTAATGAAATTGTTTGTTTGAACTCACAAATAATTAGATCATGGGGCTCACCATTTCACTGGTATTCTTATTACTCTATATCTACCCTTTTTGGGGTGACGATCAACTAAATCAGTGCATGGGACTCACCATTTCTTTAAGATTTTTTGTTGGTTACTACACTAAACTGTTCTTTGGACTCATTCCCTTCTACATCAATTTTGAACTGCGAAACGGGCGGCTCATCTGAAATCATCATCGGAATCAGTCCTCCTTTTCTCCCATCTGCTTCATGGTTTTTGTTTCTCTTGTCTTTCTGTGTCTTTAGTATAGCCGATTTTTTTGTTGCTGTCTATTCGCAAAATCGCCAATTAATTGGGAAAAATTTTTACTAACACCTTTGCGTGAAAGTGTGATATAATAAAACTGTTGGGCGCCCGAAGTATTGCTTCGGGCGCCCAAATCTTTTCTTTTAATGCTTCAGGATCGCCGTCGCTGCCTGCCGCAGAGCCTCCTCCAATGCCAGCGCTGCGGTAAGATCCTTACCGGTGGCGGTGATATACGCCTTGATCTTCGGCTCCGTACCGGAAGGACGGAAGATCACGCCCGCTCCGCCCGCAAGCGTATAGGACAACACGTTCGAGCGCGGCAGTGTCAGCGGCAATACATCGCCCGACACATAATCGGTAAACTTACGCTCCTGATAATCGGCGCAGCTGAGCACCTGGCAGCCACCGATCTCGGTCGGTGGGGTCTGCCGCAGACTCGCCATCAGCTCGCCCATCGCGATCATACCCCGTTCCCCCTCGAAGGCCACGTTAACTTGGGAGTTACGATAAACACCGTATTCCTCGTACAACTGCGCCATACGGTCGAGCAGGGTGATACCCTTTTGACGGTAGTAAGACGCCATCTCAACGATCAGCATCGAAGCAACCACCGCGTCCTTATCGCGCACGTACGCGCCCGCAAGATAACCGTAGCTCTCCTCGAAGCCGAAAATGTAGCGCTCGGGAGCCCCTTCCTTCTCCAATAAGCCGATCTGCTCGCCGATATACTTGAAGCCTGTCAACAGATCGCGCAGCTCACAGCCGTATTTCTTCGCAATCTCTGCCGCCATATTGCTGGTGACGATGGTCTTGATGACCACGGGTTCTTTCGGCAGCGTACTCGCCGCCTGACGGCAGGAGAGAATGTAATCGAGCAACAGGCAGCCGACCTCATTGCCCGACATCAGCGTATAATCGTCTGCGCCGCGCACCGCAATACCGACGCGGTCGCTGTCAGGGTCGGTCGCAAGCAGCAGATCGGGCTGCTCCTTCTGAGCCATCGCCAGCGCGCAGCCGAACGCTTCCCGAATCTCAGGGTTCGGATACGGCGCAGTGGGGAAATTGCCATCGGGCAGCTCCTGTTCGGGGACGACCTGCACGTTCGCCACGCCGACACGGCGCAGCACCTCGCGCACGGGGATGTTGCCCGCGCCGTTGAGCGGCGTATAGATGACCTTCAGGCCCGCCTCGGCACACACGCCAGGGTTAACCTGCTGTTCCATCACCTTGCCGAGATAGGACTCGAGCAGCTCGTTGCCAATCATTCGAATACGGCCGTCCTCGACCGCTGCATCAAAATCCGCCACCTTGATATCTTCGAAGATATCCAGCGCACGGATGCAATCTGTCACGGCATTCGCATCGACGTCGGTCATCTGGCAACCGTCCGCACCGTAGCATTTGTATCCGTTGTATTTCGCGGGGTTATGGCTCGCCGTGACCATAATACCCGCCTGACAGCCGTAATACCGCACCGCATAGGACAGCACGGGGGTTGGCTCGAGCTGCGGAAAAAGAAACACCGCACAGCCGTTGCCCGCCAGCACGCGGGCGGCCTCGGCGGAAAAATAATCCGATTTAATACGGGAATCATAGGAGATTGCCACGGCAGGTTCGGTATACCGTGCCTTAAGGTAGTTTGCCAAGCCCTGCGTCGCCTTGCGAATGGTGTAAACGTTCATACGATTCTCTCCCGCGCCGATCACACCACGCAAACCACCCGTGCCAAACGCCAACTCTTGATAAAAGCGGTCGCGAATCGCCTCGGGATCATTGGCTACGCTGGTCAGTTCAGCCGTCAAGTCGATATCCTCCGTTGCCTTTTCCAGCCATAGCGTATACTTGTCTTCGATCGTCATTGCAAAGCCGCCTCCTGTAAATCACTCATAGTGTTATTATATCATAAATTTTCCGTGCACTCAATAGGAAATTCTTTAGAGGGGGAAATTTCACCTGTCCGCGGCTAAAAAAGAAGGGTGCCTTTCGGCATCCTCCCTTTTTACACCGTAACGGTTTCTTTATTCACTTGTGCATTAACCTCTTCAGGGCTCTTAAAGGTTGGCACAATCTCGTGCATAACCCGTACAACTTCATCGGGATTCTCCAGTGCCAGCACATCTTGCAGGCGCTTGAGTTTATCCTGCATCTCCTGATGTGAGATTTTCTCCTGCTGTTCGATGAAGATCTTATGATTCTTCGTTGCGGTAAGATGTTCATTCTGCATCAGAAGTTCTTCGTACAATTTCTCACCGGGGCGCAAACCCGTCTCGATAATATCGATGTCCTGATACGGAGTATAGCCCGCCAGACGCACCAGATTCTCTGCCAACGACAGGATCTTGACCGGTTCGCCCATATCCAGCACAAACACCTGCGAACGGTCGGCGATCGCTCCCGCCTGCATCACAAGCTGTGCCGCCTCGGGGATGGTCATAAAGTAACGAATAATGCGGCGGTCGGTGACAGTAATCGGACCGCCATGCGCCAACTGCTGTTTAAACAGCGGGATGACCGAGCCGTTGGAGCCAAGCACATTGCCAAAACGCACAGTGACATATTTTGTCTTAGTGCTGTCCTGCATGCTCTGCATGATCATCTCGCAAAGCCGCTTGCTCGCGCCCATCACATTGGTGGGATTAACCGCCTTATCGGTCGAGATAAGAATAAATTTATCCGCGCCATAAACATTTGCCGCCTTCGCTACGTTGTAGGTGCCGAAAACGTTGTTTTTGATCGCCTCTTCTGGACAATCCTCCATCAGCGGCACATGCTTATGCGCCGCGGCGTGGAACACAATCTGCGGACGATATTTGCGGAACAGGAAGTTAACCTTGTCCACGTCACGCACCGAAGCGATCTCAATATGCAGCTCCAGCTCGGGATATTCGTGCTTGAGCTCCTGCTGAACATCATACGCATTATTCTCGTAAATGTCCACGATGATCAACCGACCGGGGTCATGCATCGCGATCTGTCGGCAAAGCTCCGAGCCGATCGAGCCACCGCCGCCCGTGACCATTACGGTCTTGTCGGTAAGGAAATTGTAAACCTCTTCATTATTAAAATGGATCGTCTCGCGGCCAAGCAGATCCTCCGGTGAAACATCGCGTATGGTGCCAAAGAGACCCGGGCCGCTCTGATCCAACAATTCGCTCATCTGCGGGAGAATACGTACGCGGCACTTCGTCTGGCAGCACAGCTGCAAGACGCGCCGACGATTCTCATCATCCAACGAGGGGATCGCCACCACGATCTCCTTAACCTCGGTATCCTCGAGCAACACCGCTATCTGATCAATGCTGCCGAGCACGGGAATCCCGTGGATGATGGAATTATGTTTCATGGTATTATCGTCGAAGAAACCGACAACACGATTGCGAGAGCTGGTGTTGCGCAGAATCTCATCTGCCAGCGAAACGCCCGCATCGCCCGCACCGACAATCACCATCTCGGTCGCCTGACGAGAACGGTAAGCGCGCAATAACGCCATCTGACGCAAATATCGATAAGCGAAGCGGAACAGCCACATACCGATAAGTGCCATCATCACCGCAAACAGCATAAAACGTCCGGAATAATGCATCTCCCGTGGAATGATGTAGGTATCCAACAAAAAATACAGTACAAAGCCACAGGACATTGCCAAGAACTGCATCAAATACTCTTTTCCGTCTTCATAACGCCACAGGCTGTCATAGCAACGGAAAAACACCAAAAACAAGCCACAACTGACAACAACCGTTGCCCAATGCAGCAGATATATCTCCCCAGGCAAGGAAAATCGCTGGCGGAATAACAACCACGACACCACAAACATTGCCGAGATAATCAAAATGTCGACCAACAGCAACAGTCCGCGTCGTAAATGTGTCCGATCAAATTGTTTTGGGGTCGGCGCGTTACTCAAAGAAATCCCTCCAACGATAAAATAGGTTGCGGGGGCAAAAGCAAGGTAGGGCCGATCTGCTCAGCTTGAGCCATCCAACGGCGACCGAGCGCTTTCTTATGAAGAGCCTTATACGCCTCTTCCAGATTCGGCCGACGCCGATCGATGTGGTGCATATCCGAACCGAAGATCAACCGCTTCGGCTGCGGCAGCCAATGCCGCAGGGCGCGAAAGGTCGCAGACTCCAAAAAGGCTTCCCCATTGAGCTGTACGGAAACACCGGGGAAATCCATCATCGCGGCAATCTTATCGTGGGAATACCATGCCATATAGCGATCAACGTGAGCCAGAATGACATCCAGCCGCTGAGCAAGGGCGATATTCTCCAGCTCTTCGTATATCCAGTTTTCCGGCGGCATAAAGGGTAATTCAATCAGGATACGACTTGTTCCTTGTATGCACAGATCACGCAAATCCAATCGGGAAAGGCCCTTCTGCAGCAGCACCTCCGCGCCCGGTACAAGCACCATTCCTTCAGGAATGTGCCCTTCTAAGCGTCGGAGCGCCTCGTTTCGACGCTGCAGAAAGGAGGATATCGTCTCCTCACTGCGATAAAAATGCGGGGTCGCTATAACCGTCCTCACGCCTTGCTCTGCGGAAACGGTCAGCATGGCGACTGATTCGGTCACATTGCGCGCACCGTCATCCATCGCAGGCAGGCAATGGCTATGAAAATCAATCATCGCTCTTCTGCCGACGGCCATACTCAAAATTGTATGACCGATAGTATCGCTTGTTATCGTACCGCATATAGCCGGCAGTATCAGAACGCACATCCGTCACCACGACGCCAAGCATCGTAGCGTCAATCTGCTTAATGGAGTCAATGCACTTCTCCAGCTCATCATAGATCGTCTGCTTCTGGCGCGCAACCAATACAACACCCGCGGACTGCGGAGCAATGACCAACGCATCCGCCACCACACCGAGCGGTGGCGAATCAATGAACACATAATCGTAATGCTCCTCTACCTGGGCAAGCAGCTTCTTCATCCGCTCGGAACCCAATAGTTCAGAGGGATTCGGCGGGATAGAGCCGGACGGGATCAGATCCAGATTCAGGGTAACATCATGTTGAATGCACTCCTCAAACGAGTTCAGATTGCCGAGGATCTTGGAAAGTCCCAATGTCTTGCTGACACGGAAGTTCCGATGCTGCACAGGCTTACGCATATCCGCGTCGATGAGCAGCACCTTTGCACCTGTCTGCGCCATCACGATCGCGAGATTGGAGCAGAGCGTCGACTTGCCGGCACCGGGCTCAGCGCTGGAAAACACAACGATCTTACTACTCGCATTAGCCAGGGTGAACAGCAGATTCGTGCGAATCATTTTGTAAGCTTCCGCCACGCGGAATGCAATACTGCGGTTAGAATAGCCAGACTTGCCGGGGATATAAGACTTATTTTCCTGCGACATTCTTGTTCTCCCCTTTCTTATCTGGCTGCAGATTGGGCACCTCACCGAGCACCGTCACATTGAGACGATGCTTGAGCTCCCGCTCACCGGTGACGGTGTTATCCAACATATAAACCACTAACACGACCGCACAGGCTAACACCATACCGATAATGCCGCCGAGAACAGCGGTCTTCATCACATTGGGGCCAACCTTGGTGCCGAGCTTTGCTTCATCGCCCATCGGCTTGATCGTGCCCATTTCCATCACTTCTTTAAGCTGGGCGGGAGCAACCGCCGCATACGCATCGCAGATCGCCTTGGACAGATCGGGGTCGGTCGTGGTGGCGGTGATTCTGAGCATAGCGGTCTCATCCACCGAGCTCATTGACACCGCACCACGGATCGCCCCGTTGGTCATCACATAACCGTTTCCCTGCTCACGAAGCTGCGCGGCCACCTTGCTCGTAATATCGTCGTGCTTGAGGATGACAATATACTCATTAACCAATACTTGGGATGCAGACAGACCACCTGTCGAAGCGCCTTGTGCAGAACTAAGGTCGGTATAGTTACTGACGTACATCTGCACCTCCGAGCGGTAGGTGCTCTTAATAAAGAGCTTGGCGTACAGACCGAAAGCCAGCGTCAGAACAACGGTCGACAGAATGATCCATTTAATTTTTCTCAGTAGCGCGGAGACAATCGCGCGAATATCCAATTCCTGCATAATATCTCCTTTTTCTATGTAGTTCTGTAAGTCTATTAATAAAATGTCCTTGTATGCTCATAAATAAGCACACAAAACCCAATCATAATTATTATAGCCTTTTATCACAAGTGTGTCAACCTCGATTTAGCGAAAAAGTTTGCTTCTGCCCCTTTTATTCCTTGACATTCTATGATATCATAGAATAAAACCACCTTATGTAAAGGAGACGCATCGCTATGATCCATGAGCCAATGCGATCAAAACGGCTACTGCACCATCTTATGGCTCTCGACCGCACCGATCAGACGGTACAGGTCGAAGAAATCCCCATCGCTTGCCATTGCCTACCTGCCGCATTTTGCGGTGCGCGGATTGCGGTTGTCGCGGACGTACATTTCCCCGATGCACTGATGTCCATCCCTACGCTGGTCGACTGCGTTGACGCGCAAAAGCCGGATGCGATCTTCCTGCCCGGTGATCTGACCAACAGCTACACCTACTTCGATGACATCCGACTCGCCAAGTTGGCAAAGGCATTGAGTGCTATTGCGCCTTGCTACGCGGTCGCCGGTAACCACGAGATGCGTCTCGCGCGCGAAGCGCGCTATGGTGCGATCCTCGAGCGTAACAGCGTAAACTATCTGAGCGACAGTTATGCTGACTGGACGCTAGACGGTGATACCATCCGCTTGTATGGCTCAGCGCACAAGCGTCCAGCGCCTCTCGCGGTCGATGAGCAACCATCCATCGTCATCGTGCACAAGCCGGACCGCTTCACCTATTACTGCCGCGCACGGTGGAATCTGGTCGTCTGCGGACACGCTCACGGCGGACAGATGCGGCTCGGCGAGCACTCGCTCTACGCGCCCGGGCAAGGTTTCTTCCCGACCTATACAGATGGTGTCTATGCGGCAGAGGATACTGTGATGGTGGTTAGCCGCGGACTCGGTAACAGCTCCATCCCTTGGCGTGTGAGCAATCGCCCGCATCTCCCCGTTCTTATTCTGCAATCGAAATAACATAAACCCCGCTGTACTCCAAAAGAGAACAGTGGGGTTTGTTATTTAATATACACGGGAAGGAATTCCCTTTGCCAGGAACGGCAACGCATCGGCGTTGGGCTTTTGCTTTTCGTCAAAAGGCGGATTGTAAGCCCTTCCAATCATTCGATATTTCGCTCCCGTCATCGGGTTGTACGGCAACAGTTCAACCTGCACACGCTCCTTTGCATCCGCAAGGAAGTCTGCGGTGGCGGCAAGGTTTTCTGCCGTATCAGTCAGTCCGGGGATGAGCGGAATACGCACCGTGAAGGGTAGCCCGCTCGCCTTGAGCGCTGAAATGTTGCGCAGAATCAAGGCATTATCCTGCCCCGTCAGGCGGCGATGAATATCCGCATCCATATGCTTCAGATCTACGAAACGATCGTGGAACCTCGGCATTATCCGATCAAATACCTGAGCGGGGACATGCGCGCAGGTCTCGACACCGAAACGAATACCGTCGAGTAGCGGTATCGCCTGCTCGATGAAATCCGCGTGCATCAGCGGCTCACCGCCGGAGAAGGTCACCCCACCCCGCTCACCGAAAAACTCACGATAGGACAACACTCGCTCGGCGATCCGCTCAGGTGTATACAGCTCTCCCTCCACCTTCACAAGGCGGTCGGGACAGATATGGACACACGCACCGAACTGCGCGCAATCAGCATGGTTGCAGGGGCGTTGGCACAGTCCGCAATGACGGCAAGCATCCTCGTTGCGCACGAGCTCCTGGCCGAAAGCAATCCCCTCGGGGTTGTGACACCATACGCAGTGCAAAGGGCAGCCCTTGAAGAACACAGTCAAGCGAAGGCCTGGGCCGTCGTGCAGACCGAATTCTTTAATATCAAATATCGTTGCTTCCATATCAACAGGTCATAAACTCTTGTCGCGCAATCAGATGATCCTGGAACTTCTTCTCCAGCTCAACGAAATACGCGCTCCAGCCCCAGATACGGACGATCAGACTGCCGTAATTCTCGGGATGTGCCTGCGCATCCAGCAGACGGTCACGGTTGATGGAGTTAAGCTGCAGCTGGTGGCCGCCCTTGTCGATGTACGCCTTGACCAGCGTGGCAACGCCCTCGACGCCCTCCTCGGTATCGAACACGGTGGAGTGGAACTCCATCGTCAGCGGGCCGCCGTTGATCGCACGGTCGGTGGGGCACTTAGTGAAGGACTGGATGACCGAGAAAGGACCCTTGCTGCGGACGTACAGGCTGGGCGAGAAGTTGGTGCCGAAGGACTCATCCTTGCGGCGGCCGTCAGCAGAAGCGGTCAACATCTTCGCGTGATCAATATAGAACATCGCCGAGCCGGTACCGACACGGAAAACACCGCCGCGCTCATTGCGGCGTCCCTCTGCTGCTTCCGCCATCTGATTGAGAATCGCTACCGCCATCTGATCGGCGCGGTCGTCGTTATCGCCCATCTTCGGGGTCTCGTTGCGCAGCTTATACAGCAGTTCTTCTTTACCCGCAAAGTCGTTGTGCAGTGCCTCCAGCAGTTCAGCGCCACTCACTGTCTTCTCGTCAAATACGTGCATCTTGATCGCCGCGAGCGAGTCGGCCGCGGTGGCAACACCCGTGCCGTGGATGCCAAAGTTGTTATACCGTGCACCGGTGGAGATATCCTTCGCCTCCTCCACGCAGCCATCCATCAGAATGGAATAGAAAGGCGCGGGGATCATAAAGATATCATGAATGCTCGAGCAAATCTCGTCGACGCCCTTGGTGATGTGCTGCTTGACCGCCGCCATCACGGTGTTGAAATCCGTTGCGGTGAGCAGTGTCTCCTCGACAGCTTCCTCAACCGCCTTCGGGAAAGACAGAGCAGCGATGTTCGGGATCTCCATACCGCAACCGGCCAGAATGAACTCCCAGCAAGCGGCGACGGAATAGTTGCGCGCATCCTCAATCTTATAGCCGAGCTTCACCAGCGCGGGAATGACGATATCGTCGTTGGAATACTGCGGGAAGCCCAAGCCTGCCTTGGTCAAGTGCGTGCCCTCAATATACCGCTCCATCGACGTGTCTTTACCGACACGCAGATTGATCTTCGGGTCGATGAGCAGCAGACGGCAGCTCGCTTGCAGGCACATACGGGTCAGCTCATTGTACGCATCCTCGCCATCGCGGGTGACACCGCCGAGCATTATACTCTGGCCGTTGTCACCGAGCTGGACACCAGGGTACATATCGCTGTCCCAGTTGACGCTGAGGAAGAACTCCTCAAGCAGAGACTCGGCCTCTTCCACCGTGATGGTAGCGGCATCCAGTTCCGCCTGCAGGAAAGGCATCATATACTGATCGAAGCGGCCAAGGGTGTTATGATAATTGCCCTCTGCCCACACGGTATAGTTAAGCATGCGCAGGAACTGCAGCGCCTCGCGGAAGGTCGTCGCACCCTGACGCGGCACGCGGGCGAGCACCGCTGCGACGTCCGCACGGCCGATGCGCTCGGCTTCGGCGCGATAGCGATCCGCCAAATCATACAGCGCAGCGATGCCCGACAGTGCACTCTCGGCGAACAACCGCTGCGCCTCAGTCGCCTCCCCCGCCAAACGGGCTTCAAGCTTCTCACGGATCGGCTCAAGACCACTCGCAAGCACCTTTCCGTAGTCACCACAGAGGTTGGATACATAACCAAGTTCGTGCACGAAGTGCTTCGACTTGATCTCGGCCCATTCCTCCTCGGTGAAGATATCCGGCACGTCCGTCACGGTGCGCAGAAACACGATGCGCTGATCATCCAAAATGGTCGGCTGCTCGTTGGCCAGCACCAGACGCAGACGTGTCATCATCCGCTCGGTGGGATTAAGGCTCTTGTCCCGCACAGAAGCCGTCAACTCCGCAGGGAAAGGACGCCGATAAGCGTGATGCTTACGGGCAATGTAGAAGTCATATAACACTTGATTGTACATAATGGACACCTCCTGAATCGTCCCCTTCAACAAAGCACTCTTGTAGAATTATTCCAATTTCATTATAATATAGCCCCCGACAGAATGCAAGTGTTTTTGTCGGCTGTGATAAAATTTTCCCATTGTGAAGATTGCGCGGGACAGCGGGGTATTAAGCGACGGGGATTATTACCCTTGGCAGTCCTTTTTATAGGAAAAGAGCAATGTGTTTTGTGCACTACAAGTTTGCACGAGCAACGAACAAAAGAAAGGGCGTTGCACACGCAATGTGTGCAACGCCCTTTCGGGAGTTTAAGAATCGTTGCGTAAGATCAACGCTTATTCAGCATCGGCCTTAGCGCCCTTATTCTTGAGAACGATCAGGACGATCGCCGCAGCAGCCAGCAGAAGCACGCCGCCGCCGATAGCGACCCACAGGATCCAACCGTTGTCGGACTTGTTGTCTTTCTTGTCGCCCTTATCGCTGGGCTTGGTATCCGCAGGCTTATCGTCGTCGGTGGGCTCATCGGCGGGCTCATCGGTGGGCTCGTCAGTGGGCTCATCAGTGGGCTCATCGGCAGGCTCGTCGGTGGGCTCGTCGGTGGGCTCGTCGGTGGGCTCTTGCTCACCCTCATCCTCAGACTCGCCTTCGTCACCAATCTCGCCATCTACGATGACGAAGGTGCCGAGCACATTGTACTGCACCAGCAGATAGCCGCTGTCCACGTCCATATAGGCCGCGGTATCAATCAGGTTGCCGTTCGCATCGCAGAAGTACACCTTCGAGTGGGCAGCGCTGAAGCCCTGAGGCAGCGCGATTGCCAGGAAGATATCCTTCTCAGGCTTGATGAACTCGTCGTTAAACGCGAGCTGGATGTCGTATGCCACGTAAGGCAGATCGCCCAGCTTCTCGGTGATCGCCGCGGCGAGCTCACTGTCTGCGTACTTATGGATGTCAAGCGCATAGCCGACACCAAAACCAGAGGCGTCTGCATAGTCCATCGCGATGTCCTTCTCGGGATCAAACAGCGCGTCGGGACCAAGCGGATTTTCCTTCTCTTCCTTTTCCTCTTCCTTGGACTCTTCGTCTTTCTTTTCTTCTTCTTCTTCTTCCTCTTCTTCTTCCTCTTCCTCCTCAGGCAGGACCTCGCCTTCCTTCAGTGCGAGAATGGCCTTAGCCTCGTCGGAATCGATCGGGATCCAATAGAAGTTGGGGGGGAAGTCTACATCAGCGCCGTTGGTGATCCAGTTACCGAAGGTCATCCCGTTCACCTCGGGGTTCGCGGGACGGATCAACTCAGTGTTGCGCAGCATTTCCTCGCCGGTCTCCTTGTCGATGAGGGAGAAGTTCCAGTAGTAGCCGACACCTTCGACACCCATTTCGAGACCAACCGAGAGGTCATACTGATCGGGCCAAGTGGTGAACTCGGTTTCCACATGATAGCGGCCATCGTACTCGAGTACCTTATTGACAGTCTCTTCGGTCCCGTACTTGGTGAACGGCGTGTTCGACTTACCGGCACCGGAGTGCATATGCCACACGGCCATATCAGAGCCAAGGTTCTCGGCAGAGTAATAATCGAACGAGAATACATAGGTGCGGTTCGGCAGGATAGGCGAACCGGTTTCATATTCTTCCTGCAAGCCGACAAGCTGACGGAACTGCCTATCTTTCAGGGTCTGGCTAGTCTCAGCATCGAAGTAGTAGTTCTCGATCTTGAGCATGAACTGGCTTTCCTTCGTCGTGTTTTTGACGACAGGCTCATCTTTCATCGTCTCGTACCAAGAATACTCGGTGAGTCGCTTGGTGTTGTCCACACCGGCATTGGTAAAGCTCTGAACCTCGGAAGACGAGCCCTCAACTTCCTTACCGTCAATGGTAACCTTGAAGTTCCAAATGTAGATCTTACCAAACTTATCCTTGGAGGACAGGTAGGGGGCAAAGGCGTTACCACCTGCACCGGATCTGTAAATACCGTGGAACTTGTTATAGCCGGCGACTAAATAGGGAGCGTCACCGCCGAGTATAGAATTGTAACCCGAGAGCGAATCCATAACCAGTGATGCACCGACGTGCTCACTAGGCAGGTAATACTCGAAGGAAACCACATAAGGATGCTTATCAGAATGGTTTTCCATGCGCGTAATGCAGAACGCGTAGCGGTCGCCCTTAGTGAAGTCGATCTCAAGGACAGGTGTATTCGCAGCATCCGGTACCCACTGATCCATCGTGCTGGACCATTCATGCTTCGACAGTGTCTTAGACTTGTCAACGGTGGCGGTGCTTACGCTACTCATATCATTCATCAAAATCGCCTTGCCGTTGAGCTTGATCTCCAGATTCCACACGTACAGCATCGTATCGCCTGCGTTGTTTTTGTAATACGGGCTGAACGAGTTGTTCTTTGCGCCGGCATCAGCTCCATCCCACTTGGTTACGGTCACTTGCATCTGGGCGGTATGATGACCGCCCTTCAGTTCTGCCGAACCGGATGTAACCGACGCAAAACCGCCACTGCTGCCAAAGACGAGTTCACTCTCCACGGGGAGATAGTACTCGAACTTGATGGTATAGACATACGCATTCTGCGTACCTTCGGGATCGCGATATTCACCGAGATACCAGGTGTTGCCGTTCTTCAGATCGATCGCAGTCACCGCAGGATCGATATCATCGGATTCCGCGGGATCCTCATAGGGCATAAAGGTCGCGGTGACATTAGCGCTCCAATTAGTGCCGGCCACAAAGTTGTGGGCGGTGGGGTTGCCGCTCGCATCATTCTTACGCACGGTGACGTTCCACACATACAGCGTGGCAGGACCGTCCGTCTGAATACCGATCGGCAGCTTCTTCTGTGTCTGCGATGCAGCGCGGGTAATGGCAGAGGCGGTGAAGGTCGCTTTCTCGCGCACCTTCAGCATGCTGCTGCCGGTGGTGTCGTCAACCAGCGTGCCCTCAGTGATGAACGCGTTGCTACCGCTCCAATCAAATACATGAGCCTTAACATTGTCTGCCAGATAGTAGTCAAAGGACAGGGTGTAGCTGTCCGCCAAAGCATAGGTGACATCAATAATGTTGCCACCCACATAGGCGGTTTTGTTCGCCTCGGCATACACGAGCTTGTGCATACCGCCGTCGTTGTATTCGGTGGGAACTTCAGTGTGCGCAACCTTGGTCACAAGAGCGATGTTCCAACCAAGATTCGAGGTGTCCACCGTCTTATCGCCGGTGTTATCCGTGCCGCTAATCTCCAGATTCCAGATGTACAGCGGAGCGGAGTGATTACGGTCCATTCCAGACAACGACGTGTAACCGTAGATGCCAAAGAAGAAGTTCTTCATCGACACATTCTGGCTCACCTCGAAGGTGTGCTTACCGGGCAGCAGATTCTGCTGGCCGGTCGTCTTATCGGAATAAGCCGTACCGTTGTTGTCTGTCACAGCATAGAACGCGTCGCCACCGAGGTAATAATCGAATTTGATATTAACCTTGGTGACAGAGCCGGCCGTGTCGTCGCCCATCATATTGCTGCTAACCATTGCAAGTTGATTGGTGGTGATGCTGCTGAAATCGAACTTGTAGATCGCATCGTCCTCTGCGGGCAGAGTAGGATCGACAGGTACGCCGCCGATGTTCGCGGGATCCTCATAGGGCATAAAGGTCGCGGTGACATTAGCGCCCCAATTAGTGCCGGCCACAAGGTTGTGGGCGATAGGATTGCCGTTCGCGTCATTCTTACGCACGGTGACGTTCCACACATACAGCGTGGCAGGGCCGCTCACCTGAATGCCGATCGGTAACTTCTTCTGTGTCTGCGATGCAGCGCGGGTGAAGGCAGAGGCGGTAAAGGTTGCTTTCTCGCGCACCTTTAGCTCACTGCTGCCGGTGGTGTCGTCAACCAGCGTACCCTCAGTGATGAACGTGTTGCTACCGCTCCAATCAAACACGATAGCCTTCACATCGTCTGCCAGATAGTAGTCAAAGGACAGGGTGTAGCTGTTCGCCACAGCATAGGTGACATCAATAATGCTGCCACCCACAACGGCGGTTTTGTTCGCCTCGGCATACACGAGCTTGTGCATACCGCCGTCGTT
>JAEIGA010001095.1_pt1 | contig 41220 bp, 54 predicted proteins | sample 9270691 | NCBI WGS metagenome assembly JAEIGA01 (sample SAMN17057246, study PRJNA624740) | gut metagenome | biome: biome; isolation source: fecal sample | host: Bos grunniens | place: China: Xizang | collected 2019 | reverse complement strand
CATGGAGCACCAGATCAAGCTTCTTGAGGCGAAAGCTCGTAGCATAGAACGTTCGGAGACCGAGACTCAGGCATATTTGGATGCTATTGAGATCATGAAGAACTATGGCTACCAGAAGCCAAGCTAGGAAGTCGTACTCGGAGCTGATCAAGCTAGAGAGTTACGCTGAGCGACTGGCTTATTTGCAGCTCTATGGAGACAATCCAGCAAACGTCCATCGGGACTTGATGAATCGTTTCTATAAGTCAGAGCTATGGAAGCTAGCCAGAAAGCAAGCGATCGTTCGCGACTTTGGGAGAGACTTGGGCCTTCCAGGTTTTGATATTTCTGAGGGTGAGTCCGTCATCGTTCATCACATCAACCCAATTACGGAAGAGGATGTGGAGCAGATGGACCCATCCATATTTGATCCTGAGAATCTGATTACAGTGAGCTACGATACTCACAACAAGATTCATTACAGGGCGACTGAGCAAGAGAGTTACACCGAGCGAAAGCCAGGAGACACTAAACTATGGTAAGGAGGTGCCTATGACTATCTTGCAAGACTTACTTAGGTCAATTGGCCCAATGGTTGGTAACGCATTTGACGACCAGCTGTTGGGTCTTTTTGATACTGCAGTTTTACCTTTGGTGCAGGTTGGAGCTGTTACTCTAACCGCTCCGGTGACAACAGACACAACTTGGGACGAGGTGCTTAATGAACCTCCTGACAACTACGATACCCATATTTCCGGCTTTGCGACTAAAGAAGCAGTCCTTTCTGCCGTACGCAGCTATGTGTACCTCGTCGTCAAGCTACTGTTTGATCCGCCTGCATCTTCGGTTCTGCAGATGATTAAAGATAAAGCAGATGAAATGCTTTGGAGAATTGAGGTGGCGTACCATGAGTATGGATAGCGCGTTAGGTGCATTATTGATTGAACAGGTCGAAGTGTACAACCTGTCTGAGCTAGTTCACGCAGCGGTATACGATGAAGACTTTGACCATTACGGCGTCAAAGGTATGAAATGGTACCAGCATATTTTTACAAAAGAAGGCCGTGCTGAACGGAGGGCAAATAAGCCGCGCAACAAGTACAACAGCATAAGAGACATAGACAAGAACGATTTTAGAACGCAGAAGAAATACCTTAAGAGTGTTAAACGAGGATACTTACTTCGAAAGATGCAGAAGTTCGCTAAGGGAGAAGTTGTGGCTGCGGTCTTAGCTGGGATCGCAGGAATTGCTTGGGGTGGCCCATCTGCTGTCGCAACTTTTGCAGCAAACACAATGCTTAATGCTACGATCAACAACAAGGTTAAAAAGAACTATCAGGAAAAGGAAGCGGCTAAATGGATGCGAGAAGAGGAAGAAGAGTCCAGAAGATGGTCCGACGACACTAGTGACTCATTCGATCACTACGGCCGTAAAGGCATGAAGTGGTATCAACATATTTATGGTGACTCAAAATCGTCTTCTGGCAAATCGAAAACGTCCTCCGACAAGCCGAAAACCACAAAGCCAATGACAATAGACCGTGTTCGAAAGCGAATGATGATTGCTACGATACTTGGTGGACCGCTGGCATCAATTGGCTATGGTTTATATGCTGCTAAAAAGCATCCAGATGCATTTAGTAAAGGCGCAACAAAGAAAAGTAAAGCACCAAAGCCTGAAAAGGAAGCCGCACCAAAAAAGCATAAGAGTAGTACAAACAGTAAACCAAAGCCAGCAACAACGCCACTAGACAAAGAGACCATCGAAAAACGAATGATGTATGCTCAGATGCTAGGTGGGTTGCCGGTGTCGCTAGCTTACGGACTGTACGAGACCAAGAAGCATCCAGAGGCGTTCAAACACTACGGCCGCAAAGGCATGAAGTGGTATCAGCATATTTTTGGTGATAAAAAAACGCCTGGTGGATCTAAAGAATCTAAACGTTTGAGTAAGAAGTATCAACGAGTTAACGATCTGCCAAAAGGAAACAATAAAGTAAAAGAGAAGTACTTGAGGCAAGTATCTAACGATAGGCAGTGGCGAATTGCTAAAACGGTAGCTAAGAGGGCAGCTGCGACCGGTTTGCTGGCAGTCGTTGGGGCCTTTGGAGCGGCTAATGTTGTTGCGGCTATGGGAGGCGCAATGATGGACGCGAACATTATGGCTGCGATTACTTCCAGCCTAACCGCTGGAGCTGGATACATGTATGACAGAAAGCATACAGCTCCATATTGGAAAACCGGTCAGGAGCAAGACGCGAACATGGAGCGAAGACGCCTGATGTCTGACGAGGAGAACCTGGATGACTTCAAGAAGAAGCAGCGGTATCGCGGATAATGCGGTAGAGAGACCCGAAAAGAAGTTGCAACACGTTGAGATGCTAGAGTCTTTTGAACACTACGGCCGCAAAGGCATGAAGTGGTATCAACACATCTTTGGCAATTTCGAAAAGGGTGCTGCATACGCTAAGAAAGGTGCCATGAAAGCTGGTACCAAAGCGATCAACAAATACAAGTCAGCAGTTAATAAAGTATCAGCGGCAAACCAGGAACGCGTGCAGAAAGCAAAAGCTGCAAAGGAGCTCAGGAAGCAGGCTAAGGAAGAGCATAAGAAGATTGAGCGAGCCAGAAAGTCGCCTGAGCAGATGACTAACGAGGAACTAAAGTCTGCTACGGAAAGACTCAAGCTGATTAATGAGTATAACAATCAGTACAACAAACTGTATCCGGACGTTAAAGCGGCTAGAAAAGCAGCAGCTAGAGATCTGGTAAAGCTGGGACTGACGACAGCCATAGAGAAGGGTCTACCGAAAGCTATTGACTACATCTATGAAAAGAATAGTCTAGCTGAGAAGACCAAAGCAGAAACGGCTAAAACTAAACAGCTAGAAGCTCTAAACAAAAGAGATGAAAACATGGCGGAGGCGCGAAAGGAGAAGCGCATCAAAACCACTAAAAAGATCGAGCGAATGGAGAAGAAGTATGACCGGTTATCAGCTCGAAGAAAGACGCTAGAGACACTGGTTTCTGCAAACTCTAAAGACTCCAATATCGCTGACAAGTATAACGCTCAGCTAGACAAGATCAACAAGCGTCTAGATAAGTACGATTCACAAATCACTAAGAAAGCGAACACGTTGCAAAAAGAAAACGATAGACTCTGGAAGAAACAGAAGAGGATGGCTAAGCGCCAGAGAAAGCTAAACAAGTTAGCTAACAAATAGGAGGTTCAAATGTTAAAGAAGGTTATCACTTATACGGATTACAATGGGGAACAAGTTACTGAAAATTTATATTTTAACTTAACATCTGTTGAGCAGACTCGTTTGTTTGCTAGATACACAACGGGCGGCTACAAAGATCTTGAAGAGTATGCAAAGCACCTAATGGACATTAAAGACAACGCTTCGATGATCGCAATGGTTGAGGACGTTATTTTGTCTTCGTATGGTGAGAAGAGCCCAGACGGCAGATCGTTCATTAAGACGAAAGCTGTTCGAGAAAACTTCGAATACTCTATTGCATACTCGGTTTTATTTGAAGAGCTGTTAACGAATGAAGAAGCTATGCGAGCATTTTTCAATGGTGTAGTGCCTAAGAAACAAGACTTAGACAAGCCAGCAACATCAGTATCAGTCGTAGCTTAAGGTGATGTAGATGCTATCTAATTCAGCCGTTCCGATAGAATACGGTCGTTTTAGGCAGCAGGTAATGGCCGGAATTGAACCCGTTAACTACTGGATTTCACTTGAGATGAACCGTATTGACCACCTGATAGCTTCGCCAGAGTACTACTATGATGACGAAGCTATCGATAGATTTGTTGGATTCTGTGAGACAGAATTAACGCTGACCAACGGTGACCCGGTCATCATGCTGCCCTCGTTTAAGTTGTGGGCTGAATCCTTGCTGGCTTGGTACCACTACGTCGATGAAAGCTTCTTCAATCAACATACACAGCGGTTCGAACAGAGACGAGTGCTTAGGCGTTTGGTCAACCTTCAGTATTTGATCGTTGCTCGTGGTGCCGCCAAGTCTATGTATGCTGCATTCATTCAAGCATACTTCTTATACATGGATAGTACAACAACGCAGCAGATAGTAACGGCGCCAACGACAGAACAAGCGGAGGAGACTTTAGAGCCAATCCGCACAGCGATCACCGTAGCTCGCGGGCCATACTTACGGTTCATGACTAAGGGTAACAAATTGTCCACAAACATAGTTAACAAGCAGAAGACTGCGAGTACCAAGAAAGGCATAGAAAACTTCATGACAAACTCGATCATCAAGATTAGACCGATGCGAATCGACAAGCTACAAGGTTTGCGATGCAAGGTCAGTACGGTTGATGAATGGCTATCAGGAGTTATTCGCGAGGATCCGATTGGAGCGCTTGAACAGGGCGCGACCAAAGGCGACGTCGACGACTATATTATCATCGCCACTTCTTCGGAAGGAACCGTACGAGATGGAGTTGGAGATTCGATAAAGCTGAACTTAGATAAGATATTGCGTGGCGTATACGAGGATTACCATACCTCGATCTGGTATTACAGACTAGACGACGTTAGCGAAGTAGGCATGCCTGAGATGTGGCGAAAGGCCAACCCAAACTTGGGAGCAACAGTGTCATACGAAACTTACTGGCGAGATGTTCGGTTAGCCGAGAACGATCTTACTAAACGCCCCGATATTTTAGCAAAGCGCTTCGGTATTCCAGTGGAGGGTTACACATATTTCTTTGCGTACGAAGAGACCATCCCGCACCCACGACAAAACTTCGATGGGCAAACATGCTCTATGGGCGCAGACCTTTCTCAAGGAGACGACTTCTGTGCGTTTACGTTTATATTTCCAATGGGTGGAGACTTCTATGGTGTTAAGACTCGTGCCTACGTATCTGAGAGCAAAGTTCGTAAACTGCCAGAAGCTATGCGTATAAAGTATGAAGATTTTGTAGATGAAGACACCCTGGTTATCATGCCAGGCGGAGTACTTAGTATGCCGTTAGTGTATGAAGACTTAGATGCGTTTATTTACAAGCATAAGTATGACATTGAGACGTTTGGCTACGACCCGTACAACGCCGATTATTTTGTAAACCGATGGGTATCCGAGAACGGTGACTACGGAGTTACAAAGATTATCCAAGGTTCGCGGACTGAGTCAGTTCCAATGGGAGAAGTTAAGAATTTAGCTATGAATCGAACACTGATATTTGATGAAGAGTTAATGAAGTTTGCTATGGGCAACGCCGTAGCCGTTATTGACAACAATGGAAACTACAAACTTTCAAAGAAACGTTCTGATGAAAAGATAGACAGCGTTGCAGCCTTGCTTGATGCTTGGATTGCATACAGAAGACACCAGGAGGGTTACCAATGAACATCTGGGACAGATTAAAGCATGCTTGGAACGTCTTTAGATCTCCACCGGGATCTTGGGTGACGAATGACAGCAGCTCTTGGGGTGGTTCCATGGGTTACCGTCCAACTATTTACAGTAAAGGCTCGATTATAGATACTATCGTTACGCGAATCGCGATAGACTTTTCGATGGTTGAGTTTCATCACGTGAAGATGGACGAAAACCCAAAGACCGAGAAAGAGATGAAAAGCGGATTAAACAACTGTATTACTTTAGAGGCGAACATAGACCAATCCTGCATTGATTTTATGCAGGATTTGATTATTTCAATGATGGACGAAGGTGTTATTGCCGTTGTTCCAACCGATACGGACATTAATCCGAACACCGGTAGATTTGATATTTTGACGATGCGGATTGGAAAGATTACTCAATGGTATCCGAAGTCTATTCGTGTTCGTTTGTACAACGAAGATACTGGAAGAGATGAAGAAGTTCTAATATCTAAATCGGCATGCGCTATCATAGAGAACCCGTTATATTCTGTGATTAATGCGCCGAACGCGACATTAAAGCGGCTGGTTCGAAAGCTCCAGCTGTTAGATACTATGGACGAGCATAACGCCGCAAACAAACTGGATCTTATTTTACAGCTTCCATACGTTATCAAACATGAAACGAAGCAAAAGGAAGCTGAGATGAGAATCAATGCGATACAAGAACAGCTAACTAAGAACAAGTATGGAATAGCGTACATTGATGGAACTGAGCGTATCACGCAGCTTAACCGAGCTGTTGAGAACCACCTTCTCGAAGAGATTTCATATTTGAACGAAGAACTGTTCAATCAGTTGGGTCTTACTAAGAGGATATTTGATGGAACAGCACCAGAAGAAGAGCGACGGTCATATTACGATCGAACAATCAACCCGCTAGCCAAGAGAGTTTGCATTGAGTTCAACCGTAAGTTCTTAACGAAGACCGCTCGTTCGCAAGGGCAGTCCGTGGTTTATTATGTGGATCCGTTTAAGCTTGTAACGACGTCTGCACTAGCATCTATGGCTGATACATTACGGAGAAACTCGATTCTCACGTCAAACGAAATCCGCCAGTTACTCGGCTTTCAGCCTTCAGACGATCCTAGAGCTAACGAGCTATACAATCCGAACATGGCGGACGATAAACAGGGTAATCAAACGCCTGCAGGAGGTATGAACGCGAACTCGATCTCCCAAAAGGAAGATGCCCAAATGAAAGAGGTGCTAAAAGCAGAGGAGGATGCCAAGAATGAGCAATCGTAAGTACGACTTCGCCGGATGGGTCACAAAGAACGATATTTTGTGCTCCGATGGCCTAGTCATTCGACACGGTGCTTTCAAAGACAACAGTGAGAAGCAAGTTCCGCTTGTCTGGGAGCACGACCGAAAGAACCCAGAGAATATTTTGGGTCATGTAGTACTTCAAAACCGGGACGAAGGTGTTTACGGTTACGGATATTTTAATCACAGCGATAGAGCGCAGAGTGCTAAAGAATCTGTACGTAATGGCGACATTGTATCTATGTCGATCGCAGCCAACCGTGTTAAGAAGTTAAACGGCAGAGATGTCATCCACGGCAATATTTATGAAGTGAGTCTGGTCGTAGCCGCAGCTAATCCAGGAGCTATGATTGTGGAATCAGTTCAGCATTCTGAGACCAACGAAGATGGTGAAACTAGCGCAATCATCTACACCAACCAAATCATTCATTCTGCCACGTATGACGACTATGAAGATGAGGAAGAGGTAGAAGACGACATGAACATGAATGATGAAGAATTTATGCACGCTGCCGAAGAAGAAGGCATTGAGCTAGCCAATAGCATCATCGGTGCAATGACTGAAGAGGAATTGGCTGAAGTATATTCTTACGCTAAAAGCCTGGCAGGCAAAGACGTAAAAGACGATGAGTTATTTGAAAAGCTCAGTGAAGAACAGATTGACAAAGTTAGCGACAAAATTGGAGAAATTTTAAGTCGAGATGTCGAGGACGACACAGAGGAGGCAGAAGACGACAACATGAAACACAATGTATTTAATGCTCAAGCTAGCGATGAAATTCGCCATTCTGAATTATGTGCTAGTGTTTTAGAAGACGCGCATAAATTAGGTTCCTTAAAGGAAGCTATGCTCCAGCACAGCGTTAACAACATTAATGAGTTGTTAACAGTTGAAGTTACTACAGGCGCTCCTGAATTTATTAGACCAGAAGAGCCATCAATGGTTGACAGCATTTTAGCAGCTGTTACAACAACGCCTAAGCATTCGGTTCGTGGCCGTTGGGCAGACATTACTGGTGAACAGGCTAGAGCTAAAGGTTATATCAAAGGCAACGAAAAGTTTGAAGAAAGCTTCGGCCATTGGAATCGTGAAACTTTCCCTCAGACTATCTATAAGAAACAGAGCCTGGACAACGATGACATCATCGATATTACTGACTTTGACATCGTTGCATGGCTGTGGGGCGAAATGCGCGAGATGTGGAGATACGAAGTCGCACGTTCGATCTTCATCCCAGATGGACGCGAAACAACAGACCCAGACAAGATTAAAGAAGATAAGATTCGTCCAATCACAACTGATGAATCGGCTTTCGTAACAACCGTTAATGGCTTAACTGCTAAGAACTTCATTGAGACGATTCTGACTTCTAAAGTAGACAACTACAAAGGAACCGGACGTCCAAACCTGTACATGGACGAAGTATTGTTAGTACAGATTCTGTTACTGAAAGATGACACTGGAAAGTATCTCTTCGGTGACATTTTAAGCCGCGAAGCTTTAGCTTCTAAGATCGGTGTTGGCAAGATTGTTACTCCAGACTTCTTAGATAACACGGGTATGGCAATCATGGTTAACCTGAAAGACTACGAGGTTGCTGCTCCAAACAAAGGTAAGTCACAGACTTATGAAGACTTTGACATTGACTTCAACAAGCACAAATACTTGATTGAAGGACGTCTTGCAGGTGCGCTGAACAAGCCGAAATGCGCGATCGTCTTCAAGGCCGATAGCGAAACCGAAACCGAAACTGAAGTCGATAGCGGAACTCAGGGCTAGTAAAATTTATATTTTATGGCTAAGTTCAGTGGAAACCTTGCGGTAGTCACCGGGTACACTGACAATACTGGAATCTGGCAGAGTTCGATTAGAACTTACCCTATTGCGGGGGACTTCTATCAAGATAACACTGCCAGACTTTCCGGTGAGAAGGTAAATGAGGACTTGGCAGTCTCTATGCGGTTCAGCTTTCTCGCATCCCCGAATCTAGTAACGATATTAAGCGAAAACGCTACAGCAGTTACACCGCTGTATATTGAGTACATGGGGTTGAAGCTAAAAGTGAACTCGATGACTTTCCAATGGCCAAGGATTATTGTAACAGTTAGTGAGGTGTGGAAAGATGCTTCGGTCTAGAGTCGGATTTCACACAGCGCTAGAACGCTTTGCCTGGGAGAATGACTTACAGCAAGTATATTTTGACCCGCCTGGCAATGTGTTGATGAAGTACCCGTGCATTGTGTATGAGGAAGTTGGCATGGACATCAAGCCCGCCGACAACATACCGTACATTAGACATAACGAGTATGAGTTAAAGATCATAACTAATGACGCGGATTCTAGACTTCCGTACTTGTTGGAGAAGGCGTTCCCATACGCCGTTCGATATTCTGGACGGAGGTACATTAGTGACAATTTGCACCATTACGTGTTGAATTGTCGAGTATCTACTAAGCTATAGGAGGTAAATTATGGCTAAATTAGTATTTGACCAAATCGGTGAACATTTCTTTGAAACGGGTGTTAAGAACGGTGTCTTATTTGCCGGTCTGCCAGCATCAAACATTGCTGGTGTTCCTTGGAACGGTTTAACCAAGGTTGACGTATCACCAGACGGCGGTGACGCAAACGACCAGTACGCAGATAACATCAAGTATCTGTCTTTACGCGCTGCTGAAAACGTAAACGGTAGCATCGAATGCTTCACATATCCTGATGAATTCAATGCTTGTATGGGTTATAAAGACGCTGGCGGCGGAGGCTTCTTTGCTCAGCAGAAAAAATCTCCGTTTAGCTTCTGCTACATTACTCAGGTTGGTAATGACGAGGATGGCGCAGACTTCTCTGAAAAGCTGCACATCGTTTGGAACGCTACCTGCGACCCAGTTGAAAAGTCTTATGAGACCATCAACGATAGCCCAGAAGCTATGACTCTGTCTTATGAATACCAGACAGTTCCAATGCCGGTAACTGCTGAAGGATACAAACCGACTGCATATTTTGAAATGACTAAGACTGAAGCTAACGCCACCAAGTACAATTCATTAATTGCTGCTTTATACGGTACTGATGCTTCAGGCAACAACCAGGGTACTGATTCCCACTTGCTGTTACCAGACGACGTAATTGGTCTTGTCGATTGAGGGGGCTTAGTGCCGTACGATTGGTCCGTAACGGCACAGCCAACAACCGTTGATGACACTGGGGATCCCGATTATCCGGTACAGGTATACAACGACGTGACAACGGCTATCGGCACGTTCAGCGTTACGGTAGGCGAAAGTACATTACCGAAAGGATACATTGTAATCCAAGGCGCAAATCCAGATGACAACGTACAGGGAATCAACAGCGCATTGTCTGGTGTTTCTGGTACTAAAACGCCATTGGTTGGCTACTGGATCGCATACTATGACGATGAGGGTAACGAAGTTGCGCCGTTCAGCGATTTATACATTCAAGTCTTCTTTACATCGAATCTGATCAGCAGCCACAACAGCTATCGACTAGTGTTTAAGGACTATGGAGGTAGTTATACGGCCGTGTCTGCTAGCGGAATCGTTGAAGCTAATAACGAAGATCTTGTGTACTTTGAGGATGAAGTCGGTACAATATTCCTAGTTGGAATTGACTAGACCAAGCAGAGCCTCGGTTTGAAATCGGGGCTCTTTAAAATTTATATTTTCGGAGGAGCATTATGATAACTCTTAAAGTTGAGCCAGTAGAGGCTTTTAACAACGTAACACAGCAATTCGAGACGCTCCCCGGAGGAGTATTTAGGTTCGAGCACTGTCTATTGGCAATCTCTAAGTGGGAAGCTAAGCATTGCATACAGTTTTTACCAGCTGTTGAGAAAGGCGAGCTAACTAAAGAACAGTCTATAGACTACTATTACTTTATGTGCTTGGACGAAGGATTCAGCAGAGATTACATAACACCTGATTTAGCTAATATTTTGAACGAGTACATGAGCAAATCACACACAGCTACAGTCCTGCCTAAACCAAAGAAGACGGGACGTAAACAAAAGTACACTAGTGAATTAATTTATGCCTATATGGCGGTCGGTAGAATTCCTTTTGAGTGCGAAACTTGGGAGATCGGACGGTTGATGATGCTAATTAGCTGCGTCGGAGTACTGCAAGATCCGAAAACCGGTAAGAACAAACCGAAGAAAGGCCGTAGCGTAGCCAAGAATTTCCATGAAATTAACAAGGCACGAAGAGCGGCAACTGGCAGTAGCGGATAATGGGTCTTACCGTAAAAGGCGACTTTAAAAAGACGCTGAAAGTACTCAACAAATACTACCGAATTGACGGACGAAAGAATTTAACACGTGCATCTGAGAGAGTAGTAGACAGATTACGAAGCAACACACCAGTGGATACCGGCGAACTCCGAGATTCGTGGGGCTATGATATTTCGATTCAAGGTGGTAACCTAGTTTCCGAAATCTATAACGACGGTCATGCTGAAGAAACTCGGGGGCGTACTGCTCCTGTCGTTCTTTTGCTTGAGCATGGTCATGGCACCGGTACGGGAGGATACGTTCCTGGGACACACTTCGTATCTAGAACGCTCGAAGATACGCACGATGACACTATAGATGAATTGGAGGCGGTGATTAAAGATGCCTAGTGGTGAAAGGCCTGTTGACGAGGTCATCGCTAAGTTAACTCTGGAATCTGGAGAATTCCAAAAGTCGGCATACGAAGCGATAGAGACATTTAACCAGCTTAAATCGACCATATCTGGAGACATCAAAGATAACTTGAGTAGCATGGCAAAAGGCATTAATGAACTCACCGACAAGTTTACATTTTTTGGTACGCTACAACAGAGATTGATGTGGAGAGTATCAGACGGCATTATTAACATGGGACAGAACATATTTAGGACAGCCACTTCAGCAATCCGCGAGGGCTGGGGTGAGTACAACACTAAAATGGGTTCTGTAATGACCATGAAAGCGGCTGGTTACGACATTGACGATATTACTAAGTCTTTGGCAAAGCTTAATGATTACGCTGATAAAACCATTTACAACTTTGCCAACATGACTTCAGCGATGTCACAGTTTACCACGAAGGGTATCGATCTGGAAACAGCATCGGCTGCTGTAATGGGTATGGCCAACGCTGCTGGTATGGCGAATGTTGGTAATGCCGAGTTGAACGGAGCTCTTCGAAATTTAGCGCAGTCCTTATCTATGGGCTACATGGATTTGAGAGACTGGCGTACAATGGATACTACACAAATTGGTGGTAAAGCATTCAAAGACACCGCCATAGCCGAAGCTATTGCTAAAGGTATTATTCAAGACGTCGGTAACGGAATGTATAAGGTTCTGTCGTCAGGTAAAGAATACAACATGCAGGACATGTTCTATTCAGCCTTGTCGGATAAGTGGCTGACTAAAGACGTTCTGTTGGGAACCTTGAAACAGTTCTCTGACGCAAACACTGAAGTTGGTAAAGCCGCATATGAAGCGACTACGACAGTTAAGACTCTTAGCCAGTTGATGGACACTGTTACAGAAGACATCGGCTCTGGATGGGCAAACACCTTCGAAATCATCGTTGGTAATCTAGATGAGGCGGCAAAGCTGTTTACAGCTATTAAGGACGAAATCTCATCCATTACTGGACCAATCGGTGACTTCCGAAATGCCATGCTGCAAACTTGGAAGGATGCTGGTGGTCGTAGAATAGCTTTGGAAGCTCTAAAGAATTTTTACGAATCGTTTAAGGTCATCGTAGAGGCTGTCGTAAACGCGTTTAACGATGTGTTCAGACCGAATTCGGAAGAGGCTGGTAACGCATTAGAAAAGTTTAGCCAGATGCTCAGAAACGTCTCGAAAGCGGTAAAGACGGTCGCTTCTTTGCTTGCAACTGCGTTGGGGCCTCCGTTAAGATTTATATTTGGAATTGTTAAGGTTATAGTTTCGCCATTACAGCTAGTTTGGAACGCTTTACAGCGCATATCCAGCATTTTAGAGAAGTTCTCTAGACCACTGAGGCTTGTCGGCGATCTCATTAACCTGATTTTGGATCCATTTAATAAGCTCATTAGTGCTGTTGCTAACTTTGATGCCTCTGGCATAACTGACGCTTTTCTGGGAATTAAGAACTTGATCAAACCAGTCGTGAAGGGACTTAACGGTACAAAAGTCCTAGATAAGTGGGTTCGTTTAGGAACTAATGAGGGCGGCTCTAACGACGGATGGAGAAAGCGTTTAGACTTTGATTCACAAGCGCCGAAGATAGAAGAGTGGTTTTCAAAGTATGGCAGCATATTAGCTACGCATATTAGAACAGCTTTCCGCTCTCTAGCCGAATTGCCTGAGGGATTATTAAAAGACTTAGGTAAAGGCGGTTTAAAGGTGTTTGACGCATTAGAAGCTTTTGCTAAAGGTTCTGGTGGATTGATTGCAACACAGCTTGGAGACATCTTTGGCACGCTAATCCAGATTGTAGGATTAGTTGGTGGAGGTCTATGGAACGGATTGATGCAAGTATGGAACTTGATCAAGAAGGTCTTTGACTTCATTGCTGGGTTCTCTGGTGGAGCCATCGTGTCGATGCTTGGCTTAGTTGCCACAGCATTGAAGGGCGTCTTTAGTATGCTACAGTTTGTAGCCGATACCTTAGAAATTGTGTTCAAATGGTTGCTAGGTGCTGGTAAGGTCGCTCTAGATTGGATGGTTACTAAACTTACCGAGCTATGGGACGTGCTTAAGAAATTTGCCAAAGACACCGGGTTCGTTGACGCAATGAAAGCTTTCTTAGATAGCCTTCAAAAAGTATGGGGTGCTATTAAGAATGGCACGTTCTGGGAAGAATTCTTCCGGTCGACAATGCGTGGAGGAATTGGCCTAAAGAACACAATCATCGACATGGCGAAATCAGCGTCGGCAGCAGTTAAAACTGGATTTACGACCATCAAAAAATTTATATTTTCATTCTTACCTAAGGGCGTTGCCGATGAATTAGACGCTTTTGGTACTGCGCTATGGAATGCCGTCTCTGGCCCAGTTGTGTCAGCTTGGCAATTCATGGTTGGCTTGGTTACTAACTTCTCAGGTACGATGGACGAGGCTGCTGTTGCAGTACATGCCTTCCTCGATGAGCATCAGACGTTACAATCTGTTCTGGACAAAGTAATCGGTGTTATTGATACGGTGATTAAGAAGGTTCAGGAGTACTATGATGCATTTAAAGAAGGTGGCTTTGGAAAACTCGGATCTGTAGTATGGGATGACATGCTAGTTGCGTTTGACGCGATTAAGAATTTCCTATCTGACGTTCCATCAAATGCCGGAACATTCTTTGGCGGGTTATTTGACTCGATTGGTCAGTTTGCCGGAGGCGTATTAAACGAAGTAGCCGAGTTCTTTAATAAGCTGTTTAAAACCCTTGGCGGAAAAGACGTAACAGCGACTATCGAAAACGTAGCCAAATTGGCTGGGGTTATTGCTGGATTAGCTATTGCGTTTGAGGCAACTGGTCTTTTACGGGCCTTGAAGAACGTGGCTAAAGCTGCAGACCCTATAAGAACGATACAAAAGCTGTTTAACTCATTTACTGGTCGAGTGTTGGCATTAACCTCCTTGGCGTTTGGTATTGCTGCCGTCGCCAAAGCACTTGAAACGTTAACCAAGATTGATTGGCAGCAGCTATTATTCGCTGCGGGTGTTATCGTTGGTATATTTACGGCCTTAGCTATCGTAGCTAAAGTAGCCGGTTCGAATCTGCAGTCTTTAGCTGCTTTAGGTGCTGTTGGTTTTGCATTCATAGGCTTGGCAACCGCTTTGATGATGGTAGTTATTGCTACTCAGCTGCTTGACGAATCTAAGATGGGCATATTCCAAGAAGCTCTGATCACATTTGGTTTATTTATTGCCGGCGTCGGTCTTATGAGTAAGTGGATGAATGGCGGAGAGCTGCTGAAGGCATCAATCGGTATATTCTTGTTCGGTGCCGCATTGCTCGCCTTTGTTGGTGCAGTAGTGGCTGTTACTCTTATTTTGCAAGCACTTAAGGCTAGCGTTGACCCGAAAGCGTTTAAGGTTGCGATGCTCGTATTTGCGGGTCTTGGCGTAGCGCTTCTTGCGTTAAATGTTTTGATTAAGAAAGCTAATAGTTCACTAGCTTCTGCAGGATCGTTATTTGCACTGTCTGGAATGATACTAGCAGCAACATATTTGGTTAAAGAGATAACAACTCTAGCCGATGGAAATCACGATGTTGGTGGAGCTATCATAGTCTTGCTTACCATATTCACGGGAATGGTTTTCTTGGTGCTTGCTTTAGCCGAGGTTGCTAAGGCTGCCGCAAAGTCTAAAGAAGTTGCTGACAAATTCAAACAGATAACCATCATGCTCGTAGCCATCGGTGCGTCTATATTTGCCGTGGTTTTAGCTCTTAAAATTATGGAAGCTTTAGATATGACTAGGGCGATAATAGACGCGGTTATATTGTTGGCGGTCGTTGGCCTTATGGTTGTTGCAGCGAACCAGCTAAACGTTGGCACTGCGTATGGATTGGCTGCGTTAGGTGCTGTCATAGTGGCGTTATCCTTGTCGTTGATCATATTGGCGACCGTTCCTTGGACGCAAGTTCTATGGGGCGCTGTTATAATTGCAGCACTCGTATTTGCGATTATTGGCATGGCCGTCATTGTGGACGCGATACCAGGCGTTAGAGAATCGCTCTTGACCCTTGGTGTGGCTTTACTCGGATTAGCGGCGGCTTTAGCAGTAGGTTTTGTTATTGCTGCGGCAATTGCCTATGTATTCTATGCTATTGCTCATTCAGCGGACAACATGTCCCCGGATGATGTCATAGATAAGTTACATACGTTTGTGGATGCTATTGTCGAAAACGCTGGGGCAGTTGGTGCCGATATTGGTAGAGCTGTTGGCGCATTAGTTGCTGGCTTAATAATTGGTTTAGGAAACGCTATTGTAACGGCTCTTGGTATATTAGGAAGCGCTATTGGTGAAGCGTGGAATCACTTGCTTGGATCTGAAGGCCCGTTCGGTGCTGCTGCTCGAAAGCTGCAAGAATGGTTCAACAACATCAAAGATTGGATTGTTGGTATATTTGAAGGTATCGGCAATTTCCTATCAGACCCGTGGGGTGCGATTAAAGACTTTGGTGCCGACTTGTTTAGTGGAGACTTATTTAAAGCTCCAGAGCTGGGAAATGAAGCAGAACTAAAAGAAAGCGGCAAGAAGCCATATGACACGATCAAGCAGGGCGTTGAAGAAGGTGCACCAGAAGCTAAAGCATCTATCGATCAGGCTAATGCTGATATTAATACGGCGTTTAGTGAGGCTGACATATCTGGCGCTGAGGACTATAAAACCAAAATCACGAACATATTTGGCGACATCAAGGACTCTGTCGGAGATGTAAGCGGAATAAAAGACCAGTTGTCTTCTGCCCTAAGTTTTGATCCAGCTTCTATGGGAACGCAGTCGTTCGATATTTCACAGATGGTTAGCATCACTGGCGGCGCTGAGCTCGGTGGAGGGGCTTCCGGTGAGGTAATGAACGCTTTGACTGGCGGACTAGACTCTGGTTTAGGCGATGTACAAGGCAGCGTTCAGACGTTAGCCGCTGGAGCTGATGAAGAATGGGCTGCGTACGATTGGAAAACAGTAGGTTCTAATGCGACATACGGCATTGCCGCTGGTTTGGAAGACACTGCAGCTATGTCTGAAGTTAGATCTAAAGCACGGGCTGTTGCACAAGCAGCTATTGATGAAGCTAACCGGACATTGGACAACCGTTCACCGTCTCATGTTATGCAGCGTATTGGTCGATTTGCGGTAGAAGGTTTTGTGCTTCCGTTCGAAACTATGCTGACAACGGTTAAGAGTGCAGTAGGCAGAATGGCTGATACAGTTATTGATACGGCGCAGCTAGCTATGGACAGCATGTCTATGAGACCTACAGTTACCCCAGTGCTTGATATTTCAAATCTCGAAAAAATCCCGGGGGTTAATTCTGGACTCGAAATTCCGATTCGTGCGGATATTCGTGGTTTAGGCGCTGATATTGACGGAATGACCAATAGAATCGTTAGCAGCAATAGATCAGTTACTACTAAGATAAACGAACTTATTGACAAATTAGAGTCTGTTGAGCTTAGGATTGCGCTTCAGCCTCAGGAACTTGACGGAAACGTTATTACTGATACTGTCGAAGAAATTACTTCAATCCGTAAACTGCTGTCAGACTTCGGAAAGGGGGAAGCATAGGTGTATTCGATCAAGTACATTGGCGATGGGCAAGTACAAGAAACCATCGATATTAACAAAATCATTAAAGTTTCGTCACGCCCTGTGATTCCTCCGGTAACTCCGGTAGTCTACACAACGGATTTGGGTGATGGAACCAAATACTATGAGGAGGCCGGTTATTTTCAGGACCGGTCTTTCTCTTTAAATTGTGGGTTTACCGCTGCAGAGCCTGACGAATGGCAACGAGTGGCCGCTACAATCCAAGATTACTTCAAAGTGTCTAGCGGAAAATTATATTTGCCAGACGATGACCCAGAAACCTTCTGGAAAGTGAAGTTCATCCAGGTTAACTTTGAACAACGAGTTATGGGGCAAATGACTACAGTAAGCATTAGCGCTGTGGTGCACCCATATCAGTTCATAACTAGGTTCTATGACAGGGAATTCGTGATTAACGTGGCTAATGCTGCGCAAACAGAGCAAGTTATCCACAATCCGTACGACTCGTCAAGTCCGTTATATTTGCTCTATCCGGCGAATAGCGATGAGAACGTAACGGTTTCTAATAGCGCAACGAACTTTGAGTCAACGCTGGTCAAACCATTCGTCTCATTGACTGATGGCAAGACGGTTAAGTACGTAGAGATCAACCCTTCAGAGTACACGATTCGACAGGTTTATACTGATGATACTAGCATGTGGTGTAACAAGATATTAAGAGGCCGATTTGACTCATTCCTGCTGCCTAGTGGACACACCACTCTTACTTTTAAGCCATCAAACAACGTTGGTTTTCAAGTAGAGTTGTTCCGGAGGTTTAGCAAGCGATGATCAATTTATATTTGAACGAGTATCCGATTGAGGACATGGTTGCTCAGGCTGGAGACGTTATCATTAAGCGTCCAATCAAGGGTAAGGCAATCATGGAGCGCAACAAAGAATGGTCCGTAGAGATTGAGTTTCCTGCGGCGGACATGCTCGGATATTCTATGGTTGATGAAGCCTATATCAAAGTTGACCTCACGCATGCGGATGACCAGCTGTTTTCAGTGGTTTACTGGAAGTATAACCGCAAGAAGCGTACCTATACCGTATATGCGGTTGACATATTTCACCTGAGTCAGAAAGAGGTTCTCGTTACTGATAAAGAATTCACTCAAGTATCTACTTGGGGGAAGGCCATCGAGACGCTAAATACTCTAATCACGAACTCTAACCCTAAGAAAAGTTATATTTTGAAAGGCTCTCAGGGATACGACAACACGGCACGACCTGACACGTTGCATACGTACATGCTGGTGCCTAAATACGACCAAACTATGGCGGTCGACGTGTTATTTCAGCGCATGAATCCCGGTGCGGATGTTGTGTTCCATCCGATGAACCGAACGTTAGCTCAAAGGTTTTACATTACTCCAGATAGCAATGACCCAGATTGGCACCAAATCTGGAACGAGAAAAGCATACTATGCTTGGATATTTTAGGCGCGCAGGTTAGCTCTGAGCATACGGTTACTCAAGCTAACGACCATGAAGGTGCTAACCAACGGTGGGAGATTGTGCCTTCCGAATTCGTTGAGGGGCATTGGTGTATCGTAAGCAAGTTAAATGCAAATTATTGTCTTACTGCTACGGCATCCGAGCATTCATATTCCGGCACATCTAAAAGAGGGCTGTGCGTAGACACAATGGCGATATCTGCTGGGGATAAAGCAAATCGTCAAGCGTTCCAGTTCTGGAGGTCCGAGTCTGTTACTCTGGCTCACTGGGAGCAGTTGAATCTGATTGAAATCTTATTTGGAACGACGGATTATTCCTTAGTAAGCAAGTGGGAAGAGTGTGAAGAGCATCACGTTACCGCGATGTATAACAACCTGACGTGTTATTTTGGTGGTGATTATGCTGAGGATTGGTGTAAGCCTCATGAGTATTATATTTCATCGCCTCGTTTAGTAACAACGCAGGAGAAGAAAGTAAGCATGGAAGACGTATACACGGGCATCGTTCCAATTGGAGCAAACAACCGCATGCTCCCGGCTGACTATTCAGGTACTGTCAATGGTGTTGTGGTGCTTGGATCGAATGAAACTGTAGAAGACTTGTATGATACATACCGATTCCACAGGGTTAAGTTTGAAGAGTATCCTGAGATTATTTGGACTGAAGACCAGCAGGATGCTGACCTAACCGAGTACGACGTATACGAAAGTGAGGAATACCTCAGAAGAGCGTTATTTAACCGTGCTAAGAAAGACCTTAAGAAAGTTGAAGTAAGAAAACCTAACACAGACCTTGAGATAAAGATTGCTTATATTTTAGACAACGAAGAGTTAACCTCTAAGCTGAAGCTATCTGACAGGATATATTTTACAGGTAACGTCTCAGACGAGGTTGAAGGGTTCTATCTCGATAAGATAGAGTACGACCTTGTTACAAAAAGAATTACAGATGTAACCTTGTCAGAAATTAAGGAGGATATTTAATGGCAGTACAAGTTTATAACCACTTGAGTGTTGACCTTGTGTTCGACTCAACAATTCCATCAATTGACGTCGTACAAGGAGACACTGCACGTGGTTTGATTGTCACATATTTAACAGAAATTGATGGTCTTGACGGATCAAACGTATCTGCGGTCATTAAGGTTCGTCGAAGCGATGGGGAGGCGGGCTATGCTCCAGCAAGGGTCGAAAAACTTGGTGCTGATATGGCTCAGGTTATTGTGGATCCTTCCGCTGAATACACAGCATTGATTGACCGTCCTGGTGTGGCTGAAGCTTTGCTTGAGATTTCGTCAGGTGGTGACGTTATTTCCACATTCAGATTCCGCATAGACGTAAAGGAGAATCCGTTCTATGGAACCACCATCGGGAGTCTTACTCCCCAGCAGTTGGAAACTGTAGCCGAGACAGTTGCGCAATATTTGGCAGACCATCCTGAGGTTTTGATTGCTATAACGGACCGCTCCATTCATCACAACAAGCTGATGTCTGTATATTCGGACCCAGGAGACGGTGGTGCCATTGGTAGTGGAGCAATCACCCGTGATGAAATCGCTTCTGACGCAATCATTAATCGGCATTTGACAAACAATTGTGTGCATACAGCCGAAATACAGGATGGTGCTGTTACTCCTTTAAAGTTAGCGAACGCATCTGTCATGGAGAACAAAGTTGCGGCCGTTGGAGTAGAGTATGTTATGGCTAATGGTAATACATACGTAAATCCGGGAATTAGCGCATCGAAACTAGCTCCTGCAATTCAGAACAAGCTTGGTAATCCAGTATTGATTGGTAGCCGTGCTGGAACTGGTGAAGTTAATAACGGAGATGCGTACGAGAATCTTCAAAATTATCGGTTCCTTATTTTGTGCTGCTTTTACGACAATCGTGTTATGGCTAGCACTATTATTCCAACGGCATGGCTGTCTAATAACACAAACGCTTTGGACAGCCATCAAGCAAACTATTTCCAAGGTTCCAATGCGTTCACAGCATACTTGTTCTTTATTAAACCTGCAAGCGGCAGCACCAACTGGAAGGGTAGAATTAATGCATCTTCCGGAGCTACTGTGGCACTGTATGGTGTATATTAGGAGGCCTAATGACAATTCAAGATATTCAGTTTACGGCAGGGTACTGGGCAGTACTTCTGCCGCTTATTTTTATGTTAGGTGATTTCGTTACAGGATTCGCAAATGCTTGGGTACACCACGAGGTGAATAGCGGCAAGTTGCGTATCGGTGGCGTTCACAAAGGGTCCGAACTGTTAGCGTTAATGCTTGTATGGTTTGTACAGCAGGCGTTGTCGCTTCCGGTGGACCTGTGTACAATCTACGCTCTATATTTGGTCTTCATGGAGGCCACGAGCATTATTGAAAACCTAGACAAGATTGGTGTGCCGGTACCAAAGTTCCTGAAGAAGCGCATCAATCAACACCTCGAAGAAATCGATAAGGAGGATTAAGAATGCCAGATTTAGATCCAAACGAAGAAACTCCAGTATCTGAGATTCCATATCCTGAAGGAACAGCTCCGCCAGTACATGATCCGTTAACAGCCAACGAACCTCAATTCACGTTGACAGAGGCGATTGCTCGGGTTGTGGCTGACCTAGGTGCGCCGGATTACATTATTTCTGAAATGCGCAAGGGGACCGCTAAAGAAGCTCTAGACCGCTTATCACTCGCAGAAACTCCGTCAGAAGATTTAGCGTCGGCGCTTTACTCTGCTCTAAGCGTTGGATTTGCTCCTGTGGTTGAGCCGCCGTCAATTAAATTCAATTATCCTATCGTACCGGTGGTCCAAGACCCGGAGGATTATTCTTATAGTTATGCCCCGGGATATGAGTCATTAGCATCTCTTGGCCATAGCGGATCGATTACGACATCTATTAGGACGGCGGTTTTTGTCGTAGTTAACGGAAGTCCTAAGGTTGCCCTTACAAAGCGTATCGCCCCAATATATGGAACCACCAATCAGGTGCTGTTCTATTTTATTCCAGAATCTAGAGACTATGGCACAAATGCAACTACTGGATATAAAATTACTAAAAACGGCAGTGCTTATGAGCTAGAGCCAGTAAGCATTAAGTATGACGTATACAATAGATCTGCGAAATCTTTTAGTGGAGGCTATAGTGCTCCGTCCACTGACTTAACAGTAAAATTAAAGCTCACGATTAACCCGGGCGCAGAGAACGAGGTCGTATATGAACCAGCATACTGCATGGCCGATGCTACATTCGGAGACCCTTCACAGTTTTCCAGATCGTCTGATGGACCGAAAGTAAACGCTCTCGGCAGACCTTTTATTAGCCAGAGCGGCTGGGCTGCAACCGCTACCCCGAAGATGTCTGTTTATAGTGGAGACATGGGATCAACTAGGATAGACGTTGCCGAAAGCCAGTATTTGGGTTATGTGTATATCGATGGCGGTGATATAAGCTTGGGTACCATGCTAAATTTGCCGGAACCACAGACAGATTCTGATGAAGACAATAACGGCAATGACGACGGAACAGTCATGTAATATATGGGTAGCTATAGTTAATGAAATCGATAAGGAGGATTAAGAATGCCGGATTTAGATCCAAACGAAGAAGTAGTTACTGAAGAAACCACAGAAACTGAAGAAACTCCAGTATCTGAGATTCCATATCCTGAAGGAACCGCTCCGCCAGTGCATGATCCACTAACAGCTAATGAACCTCAATTCACATTGACAGAGGCTGTTATTCAGAGTGCTGGCGATATTTCTGAGGATACTATTGCTGAAATGCGCAAGGGAACCGCTAAAGAAGCGTTGGAAATTCTCCATAGCGCAGAATATTTAGGCTTAGCAGATGCAATTAAGAACGGACTTTCTGCCGGAGGCGGAGGCGATGGTGGTGACACGCAGCTACCGTGCTTATATTGTGAAGTACGACAATCCGCAGACAACGTATCAGGCCTTGAGTATGTTGACGGTTCATTTGTGGATGGGTTAATAAAGTCAGTTATGGTTGTTAAAACCGTTCCAGCAGGTGGCGTTATTATTTTACCTACGGTTCGAGGGTCTGATCGCGATAATAATGTATATGTTATCGCAGGACTTCAAAATGCCTGGATCGAAGAAGAAGGAGCACAGGTACTAATTTCTCAAGGCTTGTGCGTTAAATATAGATGGGAAGAGCATTACGGACCAAACGATGAATACTCCACAGAGGAGATATTTGTGGGTGTATATTCAGGATACTTTGAAGCGACCTTGAGAGCAACCTCACAAACTACAGTTGCTGCGGGCACACAGGTTTGTTATATTCCAGTTAGCCAGTCGCAGGGGGCTTTTATCGTCGATGGCGATGAGGGCACAGCGTTTGGTTTCTACGTTAATTACGATACCAACAGTTCGACTTGGCCGACAAACGGCTTTGTACAGAGGTATGGCTTCGTAGCGAACCCTAACTCATCAGTTATGTTCAATCTTAATGTCTCGTACATGACTTTTAACTGCAGCGACGGAATGTCTAGTCTGAGTGTGGTTTGTGACAATGAGAATCAAACGATAATCCCATACAATGAGGTTGTTGCATATTTCCAGCCGAGTAGCTTTGCGTTAGGCGTCTATCAACCGCCAGTAGAAGAAGGCGGAGGCGGTGTTCTTGAATAATGGGCAGTTATAGTCAATTCAAATCCGCATATTTAGGGAAGTCTGTCGATATTGACAACTTCCCTGCTTATCAGAAAGCACAGTGCGCCGACCTCGGTAATACATATTTCGAGTATATCGGTGGCCATGTTCTGTATGCGACCCAGACTGGGTATGTTGCAGACTATGCTTTAATGAAGCGGACGAACGGACTGCTGAACTTTACGACAGAAGTGTCGTTAGCCAATGCAGCTCCGGGCGATATTTTCTTCTGGGGACAGGGCTCTCCTGAAGCTCCTTATTCCCACGTGGCTATTTTCGACCACAAGGAAGGTAATGTATATTACTTCCTCGGTCAGAATCAGCCGTATCCATACGTTACGATTGCGGCCATTTCTGTTGTTGGCGTAATCGGCGTATTTAGACCAAAAGCTTTCGACTCTAACAACCAGCCGAAGAACGGAAATGGCTTATATTACAAAGCGCATTCTCAGGATATTGGCTGGATGACAGAAGTCCACGACGGTATGATGGCGGGCTCTGTCGGTAAAGTTAAACGCCTTGAGGCTTTATATATTGACACACGTAAAGTTCAAGGCACATTACGACTCAACGCCAAGCTCCATATTGCTAATATGGGTTGGGTGACATATAAAGACATCAAGCACAACACCTTGTTGGGAACTGTTGGCAAAGGCTTAGCTATCGAGGCTATCGAATTGGATGTTATTGAGAACACCACTGGCAAGAAGCTGCGCTATCAGGTACACTTGGCGAAGTACGGATGGACCGGAGCCGTGGAAGGCGATACCACCACTGGCACTACGGGGTTGAAAGTCTCTATTGAGGCTATTCGCATTTGGCTTGAGTAAATTCCAATTCCTACTGATCTAGCTGAGTCCATGTATGCCTGTTATGCTACGCTTTACAAACTTAATCACTATCCTGCAATCCACAACGTAAATGTAGCACTTGGGAATAGTTAGATATTTTCACCAGTAGAAGCTGCTGAGGGAGGCGGTTTTATCCCCTAAATTTTCCGTCTCCTTCGTTTTACTTTGATAAAGCTACCGACTGGTCAGTGTTCAATAGTAAACAATCCTGTCCCGGTATATTTCCTTGACGAACCTGTGCCAGAACGAACGCTTGTTCTCTGGTGTGAGCATCTCATACATCTGTCTAAAGTTAACGCCTTTGAGTTCTCGTCTTATGGATGGTTCTTCAGGCTCTAAAGCGTCCAGCTCAGCTTGAAGCTTGCTATATTTGACATCGAATTCCTTTCGGTCAATCAATCCTTCGACGTAAAGCTCTTTCAGACGGCTTTGCTTTTTTGAAATCTCAATTTTCCCAAGGCGGGATTTTTCGGGAGTCAAATCCAAATCGTAGGTATCGTCGCCCATGATCTTGTCCATGTCCTCAAGTAATACACGTTCGATTATTTTTTCGTTTATCATCTTCGTGTTGCTGCACTTGTGGTTGTTAAACGCATGATTGCAGCGATAGTAGATGTGATTTTTACGTTTCTGACCTATCATATTTCGCCCGCATTCTGGGCAGTGAACTAACCCCGTGAACAGATACACTCTTTCCGTCTTACACATCGACTTTATATTTTTGCTAAGCCTGTCTTGAACTCTGTTGAATTGCTCTTCAGAGATAATTGGCTCGCAGAAGTGGTCGTTTAGTCCTGACGGGTGCTTGCCTACGTAGTACATATTTTTAAGCTTGTGCGTACGTATGTCATTAAGGGTGCATGCGTTTTCTGGGTAAGTCATATTCCACCAGATTGTCGTCTTTCTGATGGAGCCAGTCTCTTCATACTTGTCAAACAGCTCTCTTATTTTTTCGCAGTTATCATCAATTACCAGTCTTTTGTCCACAAGCTTGTATCCGAGTGGCGGATTACCTGTGTTCATCAAGCCTTCGCGCGTTCTATATTTGAAGACATCCCTGATTCGCTCTGATACTTTCTCCCGTTCTCTCTGAGCTAACGATAGTTTCAGGTTGAAGATAAACTTACCGTCAGCTGTGGATGTATCAATGTCGTCTTCGTGAATGGCTTTGATACTGACATTTTTCTTGTCGAGCTCCTGCACGGTTATATTTGCGTCGAGCAGGTTGCGGCTGAAGCGGTCTAGCTTAGTGAATAGGATGATGTCGCCGGGACGGGCTTCCGCAATCATATTTTGGAACGCCTGACGCTTCTTGATTGAGCCGCCTGAGATTCCTTCGTCTGAGTAAACCTTTCTGACTTTCAGATGATTTTCCGAGCAGTACCGTTGCAGGTCGTCCAGCTGTGACTCCAACGACATGCCATATTTGACTTGGTCTTCCTTGGAGACCCTCGTGTATAGTAGTGCTTCCATATTTTCCTCCTTTTAGAGTAGTATAGCACATAAAATTACACAGGTTGTAATGAAAGGAGGAACGAATAATGGAGTTCCAATACTTATTGAAAAGGGCGAACACAATAGTGTTCTCAGAAGAATTAAAAGCAGAAGACATAGAGCGATTCAAAGATGATATTAGAGACGCGGCTGGCTTGGATGTCAGAATTGTCAGAGCATTGTTATGCGATATGAAAGGTGAGATAGTTGAGGCTATCAGCCGGATGAATGCAATCAATGACTGGGACAAGGACAAACTACGTCAGAAGAGAATGCGTACAACGATTCTGATAACAATAATCGATGATTATTATGCTTTTGCGTAGGATCGGAGCTACACACTCCGCCCTTTTTTACACCTCCGATAATGAAAGAAGGAGGTTTGTAATATTATGCTAAATCACGAGTATTACGTCGTACTGGGGCGAGATGAGATCGTCTTCAGTGCCGATGAATTAGAGCCGTGCTTAGAGTACGTGAATGAAAAACGGGGGACTTCTAGGGAAATAGAGTATAATTATTCCTGGAATCATATCCGGAACATGAACGAGTATCAAACACGGGCTGTATTTGAGCGCTGGAACGAGCGATCTAGGTATCGACCGTTGTATGATTGTTACTCGATCGTACATATTGTTACGAACGAGTATTATCAAAAAATATCATAGGAGCTTACACAGCTCCATTTTTACACGCCTGATAATGGCAAAGGAGGTAAGATATATGCCAAAATTATTGAACGCAGAGCTAAGTGACGAGATGAAACTTAAATTTGCTGTTGCTAAAACGAAAATTAAGAAAGCTTTTGATTGGGCTGTAGCCAACCCTATCGAGACGGCTATGTTATTCTGCGGAGTAGGCACTGTTATCAGTGCGTGCGGAAACGCAAGAAACAACAAAGCGAAACGTGAGGTACTTAAGGCGGAAGCCGAGTCAAAAAGGGCTTATGCTCGCTATTACAATAGCAAACAATAGCCATTTCGGAGCTACACAGCTCCGTTTTTTAATTAGATTTACACTCCTGATAATGAAGTAAGAATAACTATTAAGGAGGTAAAACTATGAGAAAAGTTATAATTGCTACAATTTTAGGAGGATTCCTTGGATATCTATGTGCCTACTGCGCAACATTGCAGTGGGGTCTACGGGTCTATCCCCTGGGTGAAATTGACCCAGTGATATTTAAGCAAATGCTGAACATGCATTTAGCTGGTAATATCGCTGGTGGAGTCATCGGGATGAACATCGTTGTACCCGTTGGGTGCGCATTAGCGAGCCTAGAACACGAGGATTAACACTCCTCTATTTTTACACGACTCCTAATAGGAGGTGATATAAATGGGTATCACAAAAAAGAGATATGGATTTTTAATTCAATTAGCGGAGAAATCCGCAGACAAAGGGAAGATCGCGGCATATTATTGGCAACTCTCAGATCTTGAGCGTCGCATGGTGGTCAAAGAGCTATACAAAATGCTCGAAGATAGGCCTATATGCTGGCACAAAAAAGTCAGAAGTGCCATATATTCGGCGGTTTGCTGAGTCTGCGGAGTACACACTCCGCTTTTTTACACGTCCCTTAGTGGAAAAGGAGGTCAAGAAGACTATGAAGCAAATTATTGATTTTATTCTTTTAGAGGCGGATGACGATTTTAACATTATTGATGCGGTTGAAGCATTGAGCTTGAAGGAAAAGGACAAATTGTCCAAAGTTTGCGAGCAAATGTTAAACCGCTACGGTGAGAAAGGAGATGAGAAGTTCATAAGATATCAAGTGCTAATGGTTCTAAGTCTTCTCGACTAGGTTCCGCGGGGGCTACACGGCTCCCATTTTTACACTCCATATAATAGGAGGTGAAAGATCTAATGATTGAAGTGATTTTTGATATGATTAAGGGAGCCTTAAGATGGGCATGGAAGGTATTCTATACCTTAGTAGCAATCTGGGCCACGCTAGTTGTATTTATGATCCTGGTGATCATGATCTGCAGTTAAATAGGAGCTTACACAGCTCCATTTTTACACACTCCTTAATAGGAATAAATTGTTAAGGAGGAATGAAATATGAAGAACAACAACGATTTATTAACTGCTATTCAGGAATACGTGATGACTGGAAGGAATAAACGGTTGTGTATGGAGCGCATATATCAATGCGTGGATTCAAGAAATTTGTGGAGATATTTGAATGAAATCTCAAAGATGGGATTTAATGACAGCAATCCAAGATTGATTGATGTCCATGAAGAGATGTTTATGAGAGCATACCAATAGAATTCATTCCAGGAGTTACACACTCCTGATTTTTCTCATTTTTACACATATTATAATGGTAAAGGAGGTTCTATTATGAACGATAAAACGATTGATGCTGAAGTTACTACTGCTACTGCTACTGAACCAAAAGAAAACATTTTCAAGAAAGCTTGGTGTAAAACGAAAGATTTCGCCAAGAAGAACAAGAAAATCGTGATTGGTGCAGCGGTTGGTGCTGCAGGGACTCTTGCTGGATTGGCTTACTTAGGTTCAAAAGGAATGAAAGATTTACCGGATGACGGCGAAGCTACTATTGACATTAATCCAATGGACGAAAGTCTGACGGAATAAACGTCAATACGGCTTCGGCCGTTTTTTTCTCATTTTTACACGCACGATAATGCATAAAGGAGGTTCAATTTTATGAAACATGCTATCAAAATTCTGTTGCTCCCTGTCGGAGCAGTGTTTATGGCTGGTGTTGTGTACGGGGTACGAATCTATGACAAATGTGTTTTAAGAATCGTAGATGGTATTTCGGAAAGTGCCGAAATCTACATTAAGAAGGACAAGGAGGAACTTGAGAAATTAAAAAAGCAGTGTGTTGATGAAGAACTAGACAAAGCCTTTAAGCTTAAATGAGGGTTGGGACTATACAAGTCCCGCTCTTTATTTTCTCACACGTAGTTAACAAAGGAGGCGATTAAAACTATGTTTAACTTAATTCGTAAACTGTTAAGATCCGCAGAATCGGAATGCTATCTTACTAATATTCGCATGGGTGGCAAGTATGAGTTATACAACGAGAAATGGGACTGTGAAGTGTTTGGGCCAGACGGATATTTAACAGACTTTGCTAAAGTCTCAGACTTATCCGGCTGGGAAGGATACGATGTTTACTCATTCCGCGGAAAAGCTCATGGCTCGGATCAGCTAGCTAGAATCATATCACGGTTGAATACTTCTAAAAGTAACATATATTTTCATGGGCGAAAAGTAAGCCTTGCTGCTCTCGATGTCGAAGCGGTTGATTGCAGAGGATTCATCAGTATCCCTATTATTTTAAACGTCTGGATTAAAAAGGAGGACTAATCATGACGAGTAATGAGAAAGATTTCTGTGGAAACGTTAAATGGTCTGTCGGTTTTGGGTTATTTAACGCCCTTTGTGCTGTAGTTGTGGTATGGATTAAAAAGATGGAGGCAAAAGCATGAGTAAATTAGACAAGTTTATTCTCGATCATCCAGTTCTAAGTTTTCTTGCAGCTATCACCAGTATAGTCATCGGGTCAGAGGCCGATCTTTGGCTTATGAAGGAATCGTATAATAACTTGCTGGAGGAGCGCAAATAATGATATTTGAAGATGGTGTAATGAAGCGCATGAAAGTTCGGTATGGTGCCGAGCTTTTTGCTATGCGCGAGTATGTTACTTTAGCAGAGAGAAGTAACATGCCCGAATCTGATATTTTCCTTAAAGAGGCTGAAAGACGCCTCTTTATTGTTGATTATTTACACAGGCTGCTGGTTAGCGCTCATGCTGATTTGAGTGATTTCAACGGGCAGTATGTTGACGCAGTACGTAAAATCGATGTTTGTAAAAAGAAAGTAAGAGGTTAAGATGGCACACATACCATATATCGTTATTCAACCGGGGTGCGAAGGACGAATTATTATTCGCGACACTGTCGGGTGGCCCAAGTATTTCTTCGATTCCCCCGCTGACTTGTACTATTTTGTAAGGAGACACATCGAAGCTGAGCCAGGTTTTGGCGATAACTTTGATGATAAAGACAAGGGAGGTAAAACTATGAGTACTACATTGCGTGAAGAAAACGGGCGTTTATATTTGTCAAAAAGTGGCGGGTATCCAGACATAGTATTTAACGACTTAGACGAGTTGTACCGCTATATTGCGAAAACTAAGGGAATTAAGATTGGTATGGAAGAATCCGCTTGCGATAGTTTTATGGCGCATATGGAAGCGTTAAGAGAATTAAATAAAAAAACGAAGGAGGACGACCACATGGAACACACAAATCTTTCTAAAACAGTTTATATTTTCGCTAAAGAATGGGACTTTAGCTGGTCTGAAAACGAGTATTTAGTGGCTAGACGAAGCTTCGAATACCGCGATGACTTAGATACTTTGGTGGTCAGCATTCAGGACGCTGATTATATTATGATTGTGCCTGACGACATGATTCAGGATACGGCGCGGTTTGTAAAAGTTACCGGTTATGATGTACATTATGAGGCTGGCAACAATGAGTTAGCACTTAATATGTCTGTGACTCATGCCGAATAAACAAGAAGTGATTGAATATTTAAAAAGGTTAATAGGAGGACAAAAACAATGGCAAAACCAAAGAAAGAAACAACTACTGAAAAATCTAGCGATATGATTACTATGACAAGAGCTCAGTTCGAGGCTAAAGTCGCTGAGCGTGTTGAAGAAGAAACCATGGTTCTTCGTGGCTATATTGATGAGGCTAAAGACATTATTAACGGGTATGAAACCCTTCTTAACATGGCACTCGTTATGCGGAGAAGAGATGATCGCTATGCTAAGTGGCTTGAAGAGCGTTATGAAAATGGAAAACGATACGATGTTAACTGGAGGTAATAAACAATGATTAAAAAAGTTATTTTAGGCTCTTTGTTTGGAGGTTGCTGTGCGTGTGTTGGCGCTATTGTTTTTGCTGGCATGGAGTTGGTCTTAGGAAGAAAACTCTTACAAGACATGGTTGATGGAAAAATAGAGGCAAAGGATTTAGACAAGGTTCAGACGGCTTGTGTTATAATCGCTATGAAGGACGAGGTCTGGAACTCTACTTGGAACGAGATATTTGAGTAAGGAGGTTCAGCAATCATGGATATTCTGATATATATTTGGGCAGCGTTTGCTGTCCTTTTTCTTGGTTTCCAAATGGGATATCACTATGGTGATAGAGACGCCAGAGAAGAAATTCGCGCAAGACTTGACGAGGTGCGAGAGCATATGATGGCCGCACATGGCGAGGATTTTAAAGATGAGTCAGACAACTCGTAACATCCTCTGCTTTATTCTCATATTCATTGTTAACTGGATCTACGGTCAGTGGATGTATAGGCGTGGTTTTGATGCGGCATTCAAGCAATATGAAAAACAATGGTTATATTTGAAAGAGCTAGAAAACGAGCTTCATTTTTACAATCGTCATAGTGGAGGTGATGCGAATGATTGACACGCACTCGGAATCCTTGCTATGGACGCTGGAGTTGGAAGCTCTGGAGAATGGTGGCAAAATGGATGGAAGCAAGCTACATCTATATTCTAAGCTGCTCGATGATGTCAAAGATCAACGTAAAACTGAGCTAGAGCTGATGCGAATGGAAGCTGAAAAGCAGAAACAGGAGCAAAACCAGGAATTGGAATTGCTGCGAATTGAAGCTGAAAAGCAAAGCCAGGAGCAAAGGCTTGAAGCTGAGAAGCAAAAGACGATCTTAGACACCGTGAAATGGGCAGTTGGAGGACTCGGTATTGGGCTCGTGGCATGGGCTACCATGTACTATGAAGAAAATTCCATTGTAACCGGTAGTCGAGGAAGGCTTCTGGGAAAAGTGGTCGACAAAGCCATCGGCCGACGTTGAGTTGGGACTATACAAGTCCCGCTCTTTTATTTTTGGAAAGGAGGAATTTGATGCTTAATGTGGATTCTTGGAAGGCCACTAAGGGCGCTAGCGGGAGGTATAGTTTCGTACAAGTAATTAGAGATCCGTACGATGTAGATGTCTATGAATTCTCTAAAGAGATTGAGGACGAGGGACTAAAAGTGTCCTTTAATGGCTCTATATTTAACGTAGAAGATTACGGAACACAGACGGATTTTGTAAAGTCTGGTAATTCGTTCTATATTCTCGCAAGACCAACAAAAGAAAAACTATAAAGGAGGCAAAATGGACTATCACAAAATTGAACAGCAAGACAAACCAGAAACAGCACAGCCAACAGACAAGAACGACGGCAAAGTTAAAGCTGCCAAGCTCGAACCAGAAAAGGAACCAACTGATTCAGAGCCTGAAGTTGTTCAATCGGAGCCGAAAAAGTCACTGCTGGCGCGTTTCGTAGACTTATTTGTGGGTAGCACAGGTGTCAAAGCTGCTGCGGAGCAAGTTGTGCGTGAAACAGTCACTCCAAGTCTCAAGTCGCTGGGGTTGGATTTTTTAGAATCAACGCTTGAAACTTGGGCTATGGCACATGGAACGCCGATAGATCGTAAGCGAGGCCGTTATATTTCCGGTGTGGCGCCGCAAGTCAATAGCGGACAGACACCGTATAACGGTATGTATAATCGTCAAATCGCAAACAAAACGCCTGAGTTTAAATTAGCGACATCCAGTCCATCACGATTCAGACAATTTACGAAGCCAGCATATCTCGATATTGAAGATTGCAATGAATTCTTTGAGGCGCTGGCACGCTATAAGCAAGAGAAAGGCTATATTTCTGTACATGATTTCTTCAGCGCTGCCTGCTGGGAAGAGGACGCTCGACCTACAGACAAGAACTGGGGATGGTATTCACTTCGTTCATTTACTAAGCGTAAAGATCTAACGACCGGTTACTGGGTTATTGAAGTATTAGAAGAACCACAACAAATATAGGAGGTTGAACATGGGATTCTCAAGTATTTTAAAAGGTATTAAAACTATTTGTAAGCTTATTCATAAGAATCGTACGACAATCATGGTCGCTGGTGGCATCGCATCGACAGCTGCCGGTGTATATTTTACTGTTGAAGCTACTAGAGAAATTGATAAAGAGTTTAAAGTTTTAGAAGAGCGCAAGGCTAATGGAGAAAAAGTAACAACTCCTGAAGTATTACGCGCTGTTGGTAAGCATGCGTGGAAACCAGCAGTATGCTTTACGGTTGGCGGAGGATTTATTGTCTTCGCACATAAAATCAGCCAGGGGATTATTAAGGATCTTGGTGTGGAATTGACTAGCGCATATACGTCTAACTATATTTGGCAAGAGAAGTATCGTCGTAAGTACGGTGATAAAGCGCTCAGAGAATTTGAAGCGTGGGACGGTAAACAAGAGAAGGAGGTGATTTCAGATGAGGAGTTGGCTCTGCGTGAGCAACGAGAGGCTCAGTTGAGCAATGTCCTGCCTCCTTATTTCATTAGCGGTTTATATTTCCAGAAGTCTAGAGCATATGATTGCTCGGATAACTTATATAACGAGGCTTGGATCCAAAAGCACGATGAAAATATTACTAATAAACTGCGCAATAGCTTCTATGGTCGTGTATCGTTCCGTGAGGTATTAGAAGAATTTGAATTCTATGACGTTATTGATGAAGTTGATAACCTGATACGAAGTGGTCGATATTCTAAGAACTATCTGGACGATCGTGGATGGGACATGGCGTCGTGGTATGGCGTAACGATTGAGCGTGATGCGGTCGATATTAACCATACGTCCGGCGAATTGGATGAAGAAATCTATATTCGTTGGCCAAGACAGCCGATGTTATTCGCAGCACTTGACTACGGGACAACTAAAGCCATCAAATACCGTGGATAAGGAGTCGCTATGAACGAACGACTTCAAAAAGCATTCAAAGAGCGTGAGCGCAAAGAACGAGAAAGCCGAATTGATGCTCTTAATGTGGGGCATCAAGAAGAAGGCGCAGCTATATTTCGTATAGGCGATCCATGGCACGACTTTACGATGGAAGAGAAGTATGTTCTTTGGCGTTTACATAAGATTGATAAGATCAAAGACCACAATATTTACTGGATGATGTCTGTTGCGTTCGATGTTGAATGGGAACCAACGTCATATCAGCGCAACACGGAATTAAATTTATTAGCTGGTATTGATGATAAAAGAGAAGTATTCGGTATCGGAGGAAGCATGTATTCAAATCCACGTTACACTGCAGGTGATGTGTTGATGTATTATGCTGAGGAGCTGTCATTGGCCGTTGACTGCTCCTTGGCCTTTGCCTTAGAGCTGTTCTTTCATAACCTCGGATTGGCCACCGAAGGTTTTGAAATAACGGAGCACTATGCTACGACGATAAAGCAGGCTGTGAGTGATTTCCTTTGGTCCGATTTGGAGCCTCGACACAAAACTATATTTGATGAGGAGACTTACGTGCGTGGGTCATATTACATGGACGTAGAGGAAGCATGGGATACTCCAACTTGGTGGGATCAGTATCAGGAATATTTGGGAATTTTGCAACCGGTGATGGCATATTAAAAGGAGGTTCAAACAGTATGAAACATAGGGATTATGAAGAAAAATTCAAGTCTTTGGTCGATACATATTTGAAAGACCACGGACTTGAAGGCTTGGACGAATTAATACTTACTAGATTCGATACAGACGCCCCCGGGGTCCGAATCGAGGGTAACATACACAAACTAGATTTATATTTCGTGTATAAGATTCTTCTGGGAGCGAACGCTGAGTGGTTATTCGTGTATAGGAAACTGGGCGGCATGCGCCGAACTTATACACGAGAGTTTGCTGATAATCTTGAAGTATTAGAAACCGCCAAAGTCCATAAGTTTTATTACGACAACGGCGGTGTTTCGTGGGCTAAGGACCATCCAAGCCTTGAAGAGGATGATGACTAATGGACGGACTGAAGGACAAGGCTGGTACAACTCCGTATGTCGGCATGTGGTTCATACTAGCTAAGGACCACATTATAGAATCCGGTCGTAGTAAAGACATGGTAATTCCGCGTTATAACCTGGGGCACGTTGCTAGAGAGCGTGCTCCTGGTGTCTATATTTTGCTCTTCGATTACATGAATAATCTGCCTATGAGCAGCGTAGATATTAAAGCAACTGAATTTGAAAAATGTGAATTTATGTGATAATTATGTGAAATTATGTGATAGCGGTACCAAAAAGTACGAAAAAATTTTCGAGAGTACCTGAAAAAACTGGCATTTTTTGAAAAAGTGCTTTGAAATTTTTTGGTACTTTTGCTGTTTTTGGGCGTTTTTTGGGCTGTTTTTGCTCATTTTTTAGTCCAAAGCGGTCTAAAAATGGGTCAAAAATGGCTCCGGTACCAAAAAAGGTACCAAAAACGACAAAAATCGACATTGTTGCATGCATTTTTAAAATGTATATAAACAATGTGAAAAAAACACTTTTTGGTACCATTTTTGGTACCAACCGAAAAACGGAGGTAATTTGTGGATTTTTATGAGATTGTTGTGGAATCGAAAGCCGGATCAAATCGACACTCAGATGCCGTCATGTATCCTGACTTCAAGCACCGCAAATCTCGTGACTTAATCTGTAAAGGTGGTGCGATGTTTGCGTTTTGGGACGGAGAGAAATGGGACGACTCGCAGGACGATTTAGTGCAAGCCATAGATCATGAGCTACGCGAAGCTAAAGATCTATATTTGAAAGACCACCCTGGAGCTATTGTTAAAGTCCGCTACATGGAGAGTCACTCGTCTAAGGTCAAGATGGATTTTGACAAATATTGCGAGTCTAGAGTCCAATCCGATATTGCGTTCAATACTAAGATCTTATTTTCGGACGCAAAACCAAAGCGTGATGATTACTCAACGTCGCACTTGAGCTATATTCCAAAAGAAGGTTCAACCGAAGCATTTGATACATTGCTTGGTCGCTTATATTCTGACGAAGAGCTGCAGAAAATTCTGTGGTTCATGGGGGCACTTCTCAGTAATAAGATGCAAACGATCCAGAAGTTCATGTTCCTCTATGGTGGGAAGGGAACAGGCAAAGGCACAGTCATCGATATTTTTAAGTTAATGTTTGATGGCTACTGGTCTCCAACAAGCCTTAGAGAGTTGACTGGCGGTGGAGCGTTTGCGACTTCTGTTATTGACGAGGTGCCCTTGTTGATAGATGAGGATTGCGATTTAAGCAACATTAAAGATGACACCAATTTATTAAAGCTCGTAGCTCACGAGTCTATATTAGTAAACAAGAAGTATAAGACGCCATATTCTGTGTCCTTTCCAGGATTGCTTATAACCGCGTCAAACCAACGATATAAGGTGCGCAACGTCGACTCTGGTATTACACGAAGAGCAATCGTCGTTGAGCCGTCCACATACACTTTTGACTCAAAGACATATTTTGAGTTGAAGAATAGAATTAAGTACGAGGTTCCTGCTATAGCTCACAAAGCGATGACTATATTTAGGGACCTCGGTCCATTCTATTATGAAGAGTATGTTGATAGAGACATGATCGAAGCAACGGACTATATTTACGGGTTCGTGTCTGAGTATCATGAACAGTTGGGCGATACGGTTACATTGGATAGAGCGTCGGCGTTATTTAAACAGTATCTAGATGATTTAGGTTTCGAAACCCGAGGATACAAACGAAAGATCAAGTCAGAGTTACAACGATATTATAGGAGATTTTATCAGCAGAAGAAAGTAGACGGCGTTAAACTTAGCAACGTGTTTGAAGGATTTAAAGACGAGCTGGTTCACAATACGACTGCTCAAAAAGCAAAAGTTGACACGTGGCTTGTATTTTCAAACGAAGGACAGTCTAAGCTGGATATTTCTCTTGCTAAGCGCCCGGCACAGTATGCTAAAGAAGACGGCACGCCGCAGAATCGGTGGGCGTTTGTCACAACAGCACTCAGCGACATAGACACGACAAAGCTGCACTATGTTCGAGTCCCTGAGAAGCACATCGTAATTGACTTTGACTTAAAAGACGAAAACGGGAACAAGAGCCTATATTTGAACCAGCAAGCGGCTAGTAACTTTCCTCCGACATATGCTGAGGTTAGTAAGTCCGGTAACGGGTTACACCTGCACTATATTTATGACGGGGATGTTACACAGCTATCTTCACTTTACGATAAAGACATTGAGATAAAGGTGTTCACAGGCAAGTCGTCGTTACGACGTAAGTTGCTGAATTTCGTTAATTTACCGATAGCCCATATTTCAGTTGGGCTGCCTTTAAAAGAGGAGAATAAAAAAGTGTACAAAGATTCTAAAGATATTGTATGGAATGAAAAGCGTATGTACAACGCGGTTATGCGTGCTCTTAGAAAAGAGGTATGGCCAAACACCACGCCGTCCATGCAACTAATAGCTAAGATATTTGAGGATGCGAAAAAACAAGGCACTAAGTATGATCTTGAAGAGCTCAGGACTGATGTCTATGCGTTTGCTTTAGGAAGCACGAATCAGAGACCGTATTGTGTCGACCTGTATAGAAAGATTATATTTAAGACCATTGAGGACGAGGACCTGGTTGAGATTCAGCAGAAGAGTTCTGGACCAGTGCCGATAAACGATCTCTATATTTTCGACGTTGAAGTCGTGCCGAATAAGTGGGGTTTGTGCATTAAGCAATTTAATGCCAAGACGGGAAAGAAGTATACAAACCCAACGCCAGCAGAGATTGAGCATATTTTGAGCTTGCCTTTGATTGGGTTCAACTGTCGTGCATATGACAACCACATTATGCATGGCGGCTTGCTCGGTTACAACAACGCCGAACAATATTCTCTGTCTAAGTCCATCATCAGCGGAGAGTCACACGGTTTTAGTGAGGCTAGAGAATACTCGTACGCAGACTTGTATGAGTATATAGTCGATAAGAAGTCTCTTAAGAAATGGGAGATTGAACTCGGCATCAATCATGATGAGTTTGAGTACGACTTCGACCAACCATTGACTGATGAACAATGGGAACGCTGCCTAGATTATTGCATGAACGACGTCATCGCAACCGAAGAGCTATTTAAGAAGCGATACGAAGACTATCAGGCTCGATTGATGATGGCCGAATTGTCAGGTCTTAGCGTTAACTCACCAGGTCGAGCGCATGCTGCTGCTATATTGTTCGGGAATGATCCTCGTCCACAGGATAAGTTAGTCTACACAGATTTATCTAAGGACTTCCCAGGCTATATTTATGATGCAAAGACTAACAAGTCTTCGTATATGGGTGAGTGCCCGTCGGAAGGAGGTTACGTATATTATGAGCCAGGCATTTATCACAACGTTGTTGTTTTTGATGTTGCTTCTATGCATCCTCACTCAGCGATAGCAATGAATTATTTTGGCCCTTATGCTCAACGCTTTAAGGACCTTGTTGACACACGTATCTGTATTAAGCATGGAGACTTTGAGAAAGCCAGAACACTGTTTGACGGCAAACTGGCTCCATATTTGGAAAACGAAAGCTCTGCCAAGCAGCTAGCAGCTGCGCTAAAGATATTCATCAACTCTATATATGGATACACTAAAGCCAAGTTTGATAACCCGTTCAAGCATAAGGATAACATTGATAACATCATTGCTAAGCGTGGTGCGTTATTTATGATCAATCTTAAGAACGAGGTTCAGAAGCGCGGCTATAAGGTTATTCATATTAAGACAGATTCGATCAAAGTGTCTAACCCAGACGAAGAGATTACTAAGTTTATTTATGATTACGGTAAACAATGGGGATACACGTTTGAAGTCGAAGATGAGTATGCTATATTCGCAATTATTAACAAGTCAACGTATATTGCCAAGACACCAGACGGAAAGTGGGAAGCAAAAGCGGCAGAGTTTGCTCAGCCATACGTTTTTAAGAAGTTATTTACTGGTGAGCAGATAAACGTTAATGACTATTTTATTACTAAAGAAGTCAAGGGTAAGATGTATATTGGAGACAAATTCGTCGGTAGAATTGGAAGAGTCTATGCATCGTTGTCGGGGGATGACGTATGGCGTGTTGACGGCGATAAGCGTTCTCACGTCACAGGAACCGTTGGCTATAAATGGAAGTTAGAGCAAGATTATCCCGGTGTTATGGATATCGACAGACGATATTATGATGGCCTTTGCGAAGAAGCTATAAAACATCTAAATGAAGTAGGCCCGTCAGGAGAAATTGTTCGGGTGACAAATCAATTTCAAGATTTAGTAACGTATTATTAGAAGGAGACTATATTTATGATGAAAACAGAACAGAATGTAACTTTAGAAAATGTAATTGTAATTCCAAACAGCAGAGGTATTCAGTGGCGTGACTTCGCCGGTTTAAATTCAGGAGCTGGCAATCCATCGTTTGTCATTAGAATCAGTCCAGAGCAGGGCCACATGCTCGAAGAGCTTGGTGGATTCAATGTTAAGTGGCCAAAAGACGAATGGGTTCGCAACAACCCAGACAAAGCGCCAAATCCTAGTTTAAAGATTATCGCATCGTATCGATATTTTGCACCGAGCATTAAGGTGAACATCGGAGGAAAGATACTCGATTATAACAAAGAGGACCTTGTCGATTTAGATAATGCTCGTTTCTCGTATGCGGCAGTTGTGGTACGTGGTAGTGAAGTAACCTTTAATGGCCGTAAGACGTATGCTGCATATTTGCAAGAAGCATATTTCGAACTTGAGCAGCCACGAAATAGCCTGGACCAGGTTATCGCTGGGCGCATCTAATGCTGTACGATTACCAGCAAGAGGCAATTGAAAAGCTCAGACCTGGTAACGTTTTAGTAGGAGGGGTTGGTAGTGGAAAGACTATCACCTCTCTTTTTTATTATCAAACATATTTTTCTTCGAAGACGCTGTATGTGATAACTACAGCAAAGAAACGAGATTCAGGAGATTGGGCTGTTGAAGCCAGCAACGCTGGCACAACGATTGCTAAAGTAGACAGCTGGAACAATATAAACAAGTATCGCTATATTTCAAACGCGTTCTTCATCTTTGATGAGCAGAAAGTGGGTGGTTATGGTGCTTGGTCTAAGGCGTTTATACGCATCGCTAAGCAGAATTATTGGATTCTGTTGAGTGCAACACCTGGCGACGTATGGATTGACTACGTCTCTATATTTGTAGCGAACGGGTTTTATAGGAATAAGACAGACTTCATAAACCAACACGTGGAGTTTGATAGGTTTGCGAAGTACCCAAAGATCAAGAAGTATCATGATATTGCTAAACTGCAGCGCTATAGAGATTCTGTTGTTGTAACAATGCAGTTTGAAAGAAAAACCATAAGACGCCGATTCTTCGAATATACAGATTATGATCGGTCTACATATTTGACGGTAGTCAGAGATCGTTGGGATCCATATTTAAATGAGCCAATCCAAAACGCGTCGAAATTAACACAACTGGCACGTAAAGTTGTAGCAACATCGAGCAGCAGAGTGAGTGCGGCAAAGTCTATATTTTCTAAGCATGATAAAGTTATATGCTTTTATAATTACGACTACGAGCTTGATATCATAGAAGGTATCTGTAAGAGCATAGGAAAGCCATACAAACAATGGAACGGACACAAACATGAAAACATTCCTAACACAGACACCTGGTGCTATATTTGTCATTACGCTGCAGCTGAAGCATGGAACTGTACTGATACTAACGTAGTATTGTTCTATTCTCCAAACTATAGCTATAAGATACAAGAGCAAGCAGAGGGACGTATAGATCGTTCCAATACGACGTATACCGACTTGCTATATTTCTATCTTGTATCTAAAAGCTCTATTGATACTGCCGTGCTCAGTAGTATTCGAAGAAAGAAAAAGTTTAACGAAGAGGTATGGGCAAATGGCAAAAGAAAATCAATTTCAAAAAGAGCTAATTAAAGAGATAAAAGAACTGTTGCCTGGAGTATACGTTTTAAAGAATGACGCTAACTACATTCAAGGCATCCCAGACCTTGCTATATTTTATGGTGATAAATGGGCCATGCTTGAATGCAAAAAGAGTGCTAGCGAGCATAAGCAACCAAACCAGGAATACTACATTAAAAAGTTCAATAGACTAGGCTTCGCACGCTTTATCTATCCTGAGAACAAGGAACAAGTACTCATTGACTTAGAGATATATTTGATGACGGGGTATAAAGAATGAAGTTTAGTAATTGGAACAACCATAGGCGCATCGCAGGAAAGCATTCTGAGTTATCTCCAAGCCAACACGCATGGGTTAATTACGATGAAGACAAACTGATTTTAGTGCACACAAATAGAATGCGTGTTGAAGAAGGCACTAAGAAGCATGAGTATGCGGCTATGGCTATTAAGCTAGGAATCAAGCAGCGAAGAGCTAACGATGCACTGACAATGTTCATCAATGATGCCATTCGATATGACATGGATTCAGAAGTCATGCTGTCTTACGATGACGAGTATGCGTTTGGAACGACCGACGCTATATTATTGGATTTAGATAAGAATCAGCTTAAGGTGTTTGATCTAAAAACCGGGGCAACTAAAGCTTCTTTCGTTCAGCTCGATATTTATGTAGCATACTGCTTATTAGAGTATGGACTCAGCCCGTATGACTTTGACATTGAAGAACGCATATACCAGTATGATGGGTATGAGGCTAGAGTTCCTAATCCAACAGACATTAAAGACCTAATGAACTTGATCGTTCGTTTTGTTGAACTTTTGAGGAATTATGACTATGGAATAGTTAGTTAAGACTAACCCATATTTACACACCTCTTAATGGATAAAGAGAGCATACAATTTGCTCTCTTTTTTATTTTT